>Ga0209603_1001826_pt1 | contig 21246 bp, 22 predicted proteins | sample COGITO_mtgs_1206_FD_184812 | JGI IMG/M metagenome (GOLD analysis project Ga0209603, IMG submission 184812) | Pelagic marine microbial communities from North Sea - COGITO_mtgs_120607 (SPAdes) (version 2) | ecosystem: Environmental > Aquatic > Marine > Epipelagic ... | reverse complement strand
AATCAAGTCGCAGGCACACGCCCACGCACCTCTGAGGTAAACACACACCTTGCGATCATGAAGAACGAGCCGAAGGCTAAGTCATGCGTGCATGCTCACCCAATATACGCGACTGCATTTGCAGTAGCGGGTGTGACACCACCATCTTGCTTAATCCCCGAGCCAGAGGTATTTCTTGGTGAGATTGGTTTCGCATCCTATCAGACTCCGGGCTCACCTGAGAACGCTAGTGAAGTCGCAAAGCTTGCGAAGAAGCACCAATCTATTCTGATGCAAAATCACGGTGTAATCTGCTGGGGTAAGGACGTTGAAGATGCATACTGGAAGATGGAAAACACCGATGCATTCTGCCACACTGTAACCATCACCATGCAAATTGGTGGTCCCAAGCAATACAGCCCTGATAAGCTCAAAGAACTCATCGAGATTCGCCAAAAACTCGGCATGCCAGATCATCGCCTCGACGAACTGAAGGAGTGCGAGCTCTGTGATGCGGCTGCGTATACTGTACACACTAAGCCCCAGCCGACTGACTGCGCTTGTGACGTGCCCGTTGGCGGTGCCAATGGCGATGTCGACGAAGCGCTGGTGCAAAAGATCACAGACATGATCTTAGAAAAAATGAAATAGGGCGCACGCGCTACCATATCAAAATCAATCTCTATTTATAATTATGAGCAAAAAAAATCCTATCCGCGTCGCAGTGACTGGAGCTGCCGGTAACATTGGCTACGCACTACTTTTTCGTATCGCTTCAGGTGCGATGTTTGGCCCAGATCAGCCCGTGGCATTAAACCTTATCGAAATTGAGCCTGGGATGAATGCGCTCAAGGGTGTTGCCATGGAGCTCGATGATTGTGCATTTCCATTGCTCACAGAAATCGTACAAACTTCTGATCTCAGTGTTGGATTCAAAGATGTTGATTGGGCCCTGCTAGTAGGTTCTGTGCCCCGCAAGAAGGGCATGGAGCGTGCGGATCTACTCGGCATCAATGGCAAGGTGTTTGTTGGCCAAGGTAAAGCGATCAATGATAACGCCAAGCCAAGTGTGCGCGTTGTGGTGGTCGGTAATCCATGTAATACAAATTGCCTGATTGCGATGCAGAGTGCGCCGGATATCCCCAATGAGCAATTCTTCGCAATGACTCGTCTCGACGAAAATCGTGCAAAGACACAACTCGCGCAAAAGGCCAGCGTGCCAGTCGCAGAAGTCACAGAGCTCTGTATCTGGGGTAACCATAGTCCAACAATGTTCCCTGACTTCTTTAATGCTAAGATTGGTCGTCAAAAAGCAACCGAGGTGATCGGCGATCAAGCTTGGTTGAAAGATACCTTCGTGCCAGATGTCGGTACACGCGGGGCCGCAATCATTGCCGCTCGCGGCGCATCCTCGGCAGCGTCCGCAGCCAATGCAGTGGTGGATACTGTGCGTGATTTAAGCACCCCCACACGTGGCGATTTTCACAGTGTCTGTGTCATCTCTAAGGGTGAATATGGCACACCCGTAGGCATCATTACATCGTTACCAATTAAAGTTGACGCAGTTGGTAAATGGCGGGTGGTTGAAGGTATTCAGCTGACTGACTATGCGAACGAAAAAATCGCAGCGTCAAACAATGAACTGATCGAGGAGCGTAAAGTTGCCTTCGGCCAGCTCGGCTTGAGTATTTAATCAAACGTACAGTTCTTTTATTCAATCAGGCGTCTCTGGGTAGGCGCCTGATTTTTTTGGAGTAGAGTCAAAAAGGCTGAAAGTTACAGGCGTATGGGGAATGGTTCGATTCCTCAATGTTGGCAAAGTATCAATGTTAGACAAAAATAGGTCCATTTTAGAGCCTGTTTTAAAATACTCGGGTAGGGACTTGTTCAGAGGAGTCTTCGATGATACGTCTAGTCGCGGTGCGCAGAATAACAGACTGGATGCGGAGCAGTCCGGACTGCCGGTAGGGTCAAGTCCGTCTTATACATCGGTAATAGCGAGTACAAAAAAGACCGTATCCTTCGATACGGTCTTTAAAATACTCGGGGAGGGACTTGAACCCTCACGCCTTACGGCACCAGAACCTAAATCTGGCGTGTCTGCCAATTTCACCACCCGAGCGAAAGTAACTGCGAAGGTGATGTCTGTTGGATTCGCTCTTGTCAATATCTGGGTGCCACAAATTGCACTTTCTATAAGACTATGCCCCAATGCCTTAAATGTCAGCCGATCATCGACCTAGCCTGCAGCGAACATTATAGTAAGACATAGGCGAGAAGTGTAAAAAGGGGGATCGGATAGCTCCAGCGGCGAATAGTAATGGAGCATGTTGTGTGATGTGGCCAGATGTTATTATGACCAGTAGTCTACACAGAGAGTTTGCCATCATAAATAGGAGAGTATAGTATTTAACTACTGACTGCAGTGATCACTTCTTCGATACGAGTGGCAGTTTTTAATTGTTTGCGGCGGCGTTCAGAGCGACAGCTTTTGGCGATTTCGGCTAAAGTTGCCAGATGCCCTTCGGTATCCCCGTTCGGGCTTAGTAGACAGAAGACAAAGTCTATCGGCTCGTCTTGGCCTGGGATCTTTAGCCCGTTGGGTAGTTTGGCTATAAAGCAGATGCGTTGATTGAGTTCGGCGCAGTAGACGTGGGGGATTGCGATTCCGTGGCCGAGGAACGCTGGGAAGATCTTACCTTGGGCGCTTAGATCTTGTAAGATAGTTGTTTCGGAAATGCCTTCGACTGCTTTGGCGGCGACGTGTGCGAGTCGCTCATAGAGGTCTTCAATTCCATCGCATTCAAGTGTGAGATGGCCGCCGCGTTGCAGCGCGCGCAGTAAAAAGCCTTCGGCGCGACGTAGGCAGATGACTTCGTCGCCGTCTTTTGCCAGCTCTTTGAGGGCTGCGTCTTGTGGGATCGCTTTGAGTTGTTTGCCGCGCCGAATAAAGAGCGGGTGCCAGTCGCCAGATGGTAAAGTCATGCCAGTCTCCCATCTGACTGAATCAAAGCTGCTTTCCTCTTGCAGTAATTCACTGCCGATGACCGCCGGCCGTGAGAGATCACCAAACACAGATTGCCCAGTGAGTTGGTGGTCTTGCGTGGGGCTGTCGTTCGGGATCCAGCCAAAGACTTTTTCGTTATCCAGTTCGTGAGCCCAGCGCTGCATTAAAATCTGGTTGAGCTCGACGTTATCGGTGAGGGCGAGCACATAGCCAGTGCCAAACAGTGCTTGTTCTTCTTCGTAGAGCTTTTCAGCTTCCATTCCATCACAGTGCAAAGCAGGGAGCCCTTCTTTGCGAGCCAACGAAATATTACGCGCATTGGTGTCGAGCAGCATCACATCTTGCTCATCTGTGCGGATCAGTTGACGAGCGAGTTCACGGCCAAAGTGGTGGGCGCCGATGATCACCCAATCATTTGGAGCGGGTCGTTGTACTCGTAGAACCTTGGCAACGATCCCCGCTGAGAGGCCCTGAATCAGCACGGTAGCACAGATGATGGAATAGACAAAAGATTCCAGCAAAGCTGCGCCACTGGCGTCACCTTTGTGCTGAAGGGACAAAGCAAAGAGCGATGCCATGGAAGCCGCGACCACTCCACGGGGCGCCACCCAGCTGAGTAATGCTTTTTCGCGGATGTTTAAAGCGGTCCCCCATGCTGACAGAATGATACTGATCGGACGAATTAGTAAGATCACCGAGAAGAGAACCCAACCGCCACCTGCGTTAAAAAAGTCGATGAATTGCTGCAGCTCGAGCCGTGCGACTAGAAGTAAGAAGAGTAGGCCGATTAGCAGGTCAACGATCTCGGCTTTGAAGGCTTTGACCTCGCGAAGTTGGCGCGGCTTATTGAGTCCTACGATGAGTCCGGCGATGGTCACAGCAAGTAGGCCTGCCTCTGGTTTGACTAGTTCAGTAGCGCCGAAGAGCAACATAGCACTGGCGAGGGCAAAGGCATTGACGATATTATCTGGCACCCAGTCGTGCTTCATAAACCAGTAGATCAGGTAACCGCCAACGAAGCCAATACCTGCGCCGCTCACGATGCGGATCAGAAAGTTGGGCAATGCGACCGTGCCACCACCTTCGACCACCCATTCAAAGCAAAGAATGGCAATAAAAACACCGATCGAATCGATCAAGACAGCTTCCCAGTGTAGGATGCTGCCAATTTTCTGATCAACGCGTATCCTACGCAGGAGTGGTACGATGACTGTTGGACCAGTGACGATGATCAGACTGCCCATGAGGAGAGCAAAAGATGGTGTGATCTCAAATATTAGAAACGCTGTGAGCGCCGAACCCAGCCAGGTGATGAGCACACCAATGGTGAGCAAGCGCTTGATCACAGTGGAGGTGTGCGAAAACTCTTTAATATCCAAGGTCAGTCCACCCTCAAACAGGATCAGACCCACTGCCAGTGATACGACCATCGGTAAGAACTCGCCCAGTTGATTAGAATCCAGTAGCCCGAGCCCTTCGCCACCGAGTATAAAACCGCCTAGCAGTAGCAGGACGATCGTCGGCAGGTGTAGGCGACGTGATAATACCGTGAGTAAACAACCTGCACCAACCGCCAGGCAAAGCGCCCAGAGCGCGTGTTGGGTGGTGGCCATGGCAATTGAGTGGATCATGAAAATGATGACGCTGTTATACTCGCAAATTTGTCTATAGACGCATCAGTGTACTAATTATTAGCTGCAGCTACGCTAATCTTCGAAATTTTGGCACATCCCTAGGGCGGGAGAAACCTCAGATGCTTTGCCAATGATTACAGCAGGTACACCGGCGACGCTGGTGTGCGGCGGCACATCCTTGAGCACGACACTGCCTGCACCAACTTTTGCACATTCACCAATCTCGACATTACCAAGAATCTTTGCCCCAGCACCCAGTAATACTCCTGAGCGCACTTTTGGGTGACGATCGCCGCGATCTTTACCAGTGCCTCCTAGGGTTACCTCGTGCAAGATGGATACATTGCTTTCGATTACGGTTGTCTCACCGGCGACAAAGCCTGTGGCGTGGTCCAAGAAGATGCCGCAGCCAATCTGAGCTGCAGGGTGTATGTCGACCGCGAAGGTCTCGGAGATGAGGCTTTGCAAATAGAGCGCAAGCTCCTGACGGTCGTGATTCCAAAGATGATGTGCCACTCGGTAGCAAACGAGTGCTTGAAAGCCTTTAAAGTATAGCAGCGGAGTTAGGGCATCGGGGCAGGCTGGGTCACGCTCGTAGACGGCGATCATGTCTGATGCGATGTTTGTCAGTATGATGGGCTCATTGGAAAATGCCTCGATGAACACATCGTGTAGCACATTAATAGACGCCGCATGGTTAACTAGTTTGCGCGCGAGTCGGTAGGTCAAGCACTCCGCAAACGATTGCCGATCAAGCACAGTTTCTTGAATCAAAGGCTGCAGCGCTGGTTCTCTGGCGACGATTTGATCCGCTTGATTGCGGATATCGCCCCAGTGGGCGTCGAGATCGATAGGTTGCATAGTTTAAAAAATGTAACGATTACGGAAGGTGATGCCTAGTGAAAAGGCATCTAAAATTAGTGTATCAGTTTACGGTGAAGTGGTTCACGCTGCATAGACTTCTGTTGCGTGCGTAAATTGCAACTCATAGTCTCGAAAAAAACTATCTCGGTTTTTATTATATTTATTTGGGAGGTTGTTGTTGTTCCCTGCAAATAAAGCGACTTTCTTGGCTAATTATTTAAAAAGATGAATTGTAAATTTTTTATGTTGAGTTTCATGTAAATCTTTACATTATGGCATTAGTTTTGCTGATTTTGCTCCACAAGCACTACAAATCATTAATTTAAAAATGATATTCAGACTTAAAGAGCATAACCAATTATTCGAAATGGAAGAATCATATCTTCATAAGGCACTAGATAAAAATCTGAGAGATTATTTAGCTCGAAATGTGTATCAGCGCATAATCTATGCCCTTGGGTTATCGTTATTAATTGCATTGGTATCTGCGCTCTACGTATTCGTATTATTTAGTAATGTGTGGATAGCGTTAGGTGTGTTTGTAGTTGTTGCAGTTGTGAGCATTAATTTGTCGTTTATAAAAATGGTGCCTTCAGATGCTGAAAATAGTCGCTCGCATACCCTAATTATCGCGGTCGCACAAAACCCTAGCAGGGTTAATGATTTCCGTCATGGAATTTATTCGGTCTTATTAGATGGCGGTGAAATCTATGAATTCAATAGAGTTGAGCAACGCGCATGGAATTATTTGGTCGTACCTTTTTTGTGTAAAATGCACTCCAAATTATCGGCAAATAAAAAGCAGGAGAGAAGTGATACGTTAACTAGGTCTGAATTACGCCAATTGAATGAGGATAAAAATGCATTAAAAGTTGCGACAGATCGCATCGAGAAAGATCGTCTAGAGTTGAATGCAACACGTCTGAGACTGTTAAATTTCCAAAGACGTTTGGCTGACCAAGAGCAAATCCATTTTGAACTGGCACGCAACCACACCGAACAGCACTAAGCTGCGCTGGATTAATTATGTAGGTACTGAGCAGTGTTCGATAAGTTGGCTTAGAACTCGCAGAGTATAACTATTAACCAAGGTTATTTATCTAAAGTTTGGAGGCTGTACTGTTTAGATTAACCGTGGCGTATTGCTCGTTTTCCAGCGTTTCAGACGTTCGATACCTTGAAGGTCTCTATTAAAAGTCTGCTCATAGTAGCGAGCATGATCTGTGATACATTGCGAGCCGTCAGGTCCGATACGCCAAGCAAAGGGGAAGCTTTCAGAGAGTTTCAGCGCTTGCCTGAGTAGGGATTTAGCGTATGCGACTGCGCTGCCATTGACTAACTGAATGCCTTGGTACTGAGCTGTAATACTATCTGAGTGTATACAAATTGACACAGGGCCTTGTGGCCCTTGAATCATAAGCCCGTCGCCGACGCAACGAATCGACTGAGGAGTCAGCCGCATAGATACAATTGTTCATGTGTTCGAATGTTCACTGGTAAGAAGTATGACCAGTAGGGTAGGACATTTACGGGGTTATGCTAAAAAAATTAAATAATTTTTTTAATCGCATCGACTACTGGTATTTCGTGGCCGCTTTCAACCCGAATAAAGAGCTCCTGAAGTCCTTTGGCAGATTGAGTGACTGCCTTGAGTCCTCCAGATTCTTTACGTTGTATTCTCACACTTCCGGTGCGACTGTTTTGACCCAATGATTTACCTCCGTAGGATTGTCCTATAATCACACCAATTACGCCTTCAATCGCTTCGATTTTTTGGATGATTCGCTTGCACTCTTTTGAAGTACTTTGATGGCGTCCGCGTGAAGGCATTCTAAGCAGTGGCAACGTTTGAAAGTGGAAGGTGAGGAGGGCGAGTGCCCTTCGGGCGAGCGAGGGATATAGCGGGCTAGACGTTTGCTGCGATCACCTCGGCATGTTTGCGAATACTGTTTTTGAGCTTGGCGGGACCAAGTACTTTGGCATGTGAACCCCAACTGAGGATCCAGCGCTCGATTTCAAATAAGTCTGCCAATTCTATGTAAAATTCGATGCCACCTCCATCAAGCGCAGTGATTTGTTGCGCAGGGTGCCAGTTTTTTTCCTGAATCAGTTGTGCGGCCCACTGATCGAATTGCACTCTTACTTTATACTTGGTTTCACCAACGAACACACCAAAAGCATTTTTAAGATGCCGTTGTATATCGAAATCCTTAGGACGCTTAAAATGTTTACCAGGAAACATTAATTTACGCATACGCACCAGTGCAAAGGTCCGCAAGGCGTTGCGGCTGAGATCATGGCACACAACGTACCATTGATTCTCAACACAACAGAGGTGGAGTGGTTGCGTGCGTCGCTTTTGGTAGCGACTGGCACCGAGATTCTTATAGTCAAAGTGCAATTCTTGCTCTTGAGCCACTGCACGGGTCACGATTTGAAAGGTCTCAAGATCAGCATTGGAGATGCCGGCAGATTTAAAACTGACGGGAGTATCGAGACGATCGAGCGAGATAAAAATCTTATCTTTAAGACCATCGGAGAGTTTCTGCAGAGCAGACTCTAGCGGCGCCTGGAAGGGAGTGTCTTTATACGGCTCTAATGCTTTTTGTGCGACTAACAGTGCAAATAGTTCGCCTTCAGAAATTTGCACAGTAGGGAAGCCGTCCACATAGCTAGTGTAATGATATCCGTTTGCTTGTGCATCCCATTCCACGGGCAACCCGAGTTGGTCGCGCATATAAGTTATATCGCGGTTAATTGTTTTAGTCGAAGTTTCAAGTAATTTAGAGAGAGTCGTCGCATTGGGTAGTCGAGATTCTTGTAGCTCCTCATGAATACGTATCATACGGGCAAGCGGCGGGCGTGAGCGGAGGACGATGGACTTCTTTTTAGGCATATGTCTTATTTAGTAAGCAGTGCAGCATTGAGTGTGCACCAGCGTCGGGGCGCATTCTCTATGTATCTACCGCACTCAGTAATTTAACGGTAGGACTGTCAATGTCTAAGGTAGGTGGTTACTCTGTTTCCTATGTAGATAAACATAAACCTTAGATTCAGTCTCCCTACAGTAAAGATGCTATGCCAATGTCTCCTAAAGCAGGTGTTCTTAATTTTTTAAGTAAGTTTTGCTAAACTGAGAGCTCGCTTTCTGTTCATTTAGAATCCTGAGCTGTTATTTTAAAGCACCCATTTCTGTGATTCAAAATATTAGTAGTATTTACTAATAATCATAATTTTTGATTCATTCGATGAATTTTATTTTAACAAATACATAATATCGTGCATAAAAACAAAGATAGTGGTTTACATTAATGTATTAATTAAACTTATTGCATTAATTAGATTATGTTTATCGGTTCAAAGTATGGTTTTTTCAGTGTCGTTCAGCAAGATACTGATCGGTATAATATACGGTCACAAGTCCGACAAGATATTGAGAATTTACTGCTGGTCTGTGAATTCGACGCCGAAGTGCGTACTTGGTCGACATTGGACTACCGTTATCAGATAACTATTAGCTCTGACGAATGGTTCATAGTCATGGCTGAACTCGCGCGAAACTTGGATTACAAAAATTTTAAGGCTTGTATCGCGGGCGAGACTGATCAGCGACATAAACTGGTAGCGTATCATCAAATATCTGATATTATGATAGCGCAGCATGATGAAGAAGAGGACGAGCGCTAATGGTTGGTAAACCTAAAAAGAAGGTCACTAGCAGTGGACTGGTTGCTGTTTTTGGATGGTTGGTGCTATTTCTTATTGCCCTTGGAAATGACTCTGGGTGGGCCGTGGTTTTATGTGCGATTGCTTTCCCGCTGGTTTGTTTTTATGTGCGGTCGACTCGAGGTAAACGCTCAGTACGGATGCACTGAGTTTTAGCAAAGCATCATTAAAGCTGTGTTACACTCATTACGAGTTCCTGCAATCATCAGGTCGTCCGTTCTAGGTGAACACAAAAATCCCGCAACCTTGTTCAAAGTTACGGGATTTTAAAATGGAGCCACCTGTCAGAGTCGAACTGACGACCTGATGATTACAAATGTGAAAATGACACATTACATGCGACATTCGTTTCAGGGAGGACAGGCAAGCAATTTGTAGAAGCGCACCACCTAGTTCCCATGGAATATCAAGATGACTTTGAGGTTAGTATCGATGTGCCTGAAAATATCATCAGCCTATGTCCTAATTGCCATCGAGCATTTCATCTATCAGAGGATCAGGAAAAGACCTTTCTTATTAAAAAATTCCACAAACTGAGGGCCCAAAAGTTAAAGGCGCGGGAGATATTTGTTAATAAGGATGATCTACTTCGCTATTACCTAAAAAATCAGGGCATCGTTGAAGGGTAGTCAGTCAGGCTGCTACGACAGCGGAGAATCAAGGCCGTCCGTCCTTAACTAGGCGAAATTAAGGGGAGACGTGCGTATGGTCGTGTTTGTTTAGCGGTTGCGTAACCCATTGACTAACAGCAATCTAGCTGCATCACCCACAAGCCCGCTCACCACATAATCGAGCAGCGCGACACTTGCCGTTGCCGAGCAATCAAAACGCCTCCTGCGGCTCCTCAGGCTCCCTGCTGAGGCTGCTCGTGCGCTACGCTTACTACTGTGGCATTGCAAAGCGGTAGAACCCCTTGCCTTGCTGCATGGGCAGTTTGACTTCGATTAAGTCGTCTGGACTCGAGGTCCATGTGTTGAGATCGTCACTGCGCTGAATCTGTAGCTGTAGCACTGCATTCGAATCGACCATATTAAGCATCGTGGAGCCTGTCCGCATGTCAATCAACTCCGCCTCTGCAGTGGCCATGGTATGGAGACTGTAGCTGGCGGGGGCGGCAATTACATCTTGCTGGGCTTGTTTGATCGCAGTGGCGACCGCAGTGGCGGCCGCAGTGGCGACTTCGCCAGCGGTGAAGTCTGTGGAGTAAGCAAAATAGTCTTCTAGCGTCGGCACGCCGTCATAGGATGTTTCATATCCTGTCGCTCCTTGGCGATAGTATATCATTGCAGTAGCTGAGATTCCACCGAAAGCAAGCTCCCTAATTGCCGGGGCGGCCATTGATTCTAAACGTATAGATGCTAAGTTCGTGCAGCCATCGAATGCGCTCTCCCCGATAAAGGTGACGCTGTCGGGAATGACGATGCTCGTCAGGCCAGTGCAGCCAGAGAATATGCTAGGCCCGATGCTGGTGACGCTGTTGGGAATGGTGATGCTGGTCAGACCTGTGCAGTTCTCGAATACGTATCCCCCGATACTGGTGACGCTGTCGGGAATGATGATGCTCGTCAGGGCAGTGCAGTCACGGAATGCGAAATCACCGATACTGGTGACGCTATTGGGAAGTGTGATGCTCGTCAGGCTAGTGCAGCCAGCGAATGCAACATACCCGATGCTGGTGACGCTGTCGGGAATGATGATGCTCGTCAGGCTGCTGCAGCCAGAGAACATGATATCGATACTGGTGACGCTGTTGGGAATGGTGATGCTCGTCAGGCTAGTGCATCCAACGAATGCGCTACTCCCGATACTGGTGACGCTATTGGGAATGTTGATGCTCGTCAGGTCAGCACAGCGAAAGAATGCGCTCCTCCCGATAAGGGTGATGCTGTTGGGAAGTGTGATGCTCGTCAGGCTGCTGCAGCCATCGAATGCGCTCTCCCCGATAAAGGTGACGCTGTCGGGAATGACGATACTCGTCAGGCTGCTGCAGTAACTGAATGCGTCAGAACTGATACTGGTGAGGCTGTTGGGAAGTGTGATACTCGTCAGGCCAGTGCAGCCAGAGAATGCGAAATTTCCGATACTGGTGAGGCCGGAGCCAACGGAGCCGCTCGTCAGGCCAGTGCAGCCAGAGAATACTCCCTCCCCGATACTGGTGACGCTGTCGGGAATGGTGATGCTCGTCAGGCCAGTGCAGCCAGAGAATGCGCTACTCCCGATAGTGGTGACGCTGTCGGGAATGGTGATGCTCGTCAGGCCAGTGCAGCCAGCGAATGCATCCCGCTCGATCCTGGTGACGCTGTTGGCGATGATGATCTGACCGCTAGCACCTAGGCCAGTAATCAACTCTGTGCCATGCTTGTTGAGCAACAGTGACCCCATCGAACTGTAATTTGGATTGTCGTCAGCAACCACAATGTTCTTCAGGCCAGTGCAGCCAGCGAATGCGCTACTCCCGATACTGGTGACGCTGTTGGGAATGTTGATGCTCGTTAGGCTAGTGCAGCCAGAGAATGCGCTACTCCCGATACTGGTGACGCTGTTGGGAATGTTGATGCTCGTTAGGCTAGTGCAGCCAGAGAATGCGCTACTCCCGATACTGGTGACGCTGTTGGGAATGTTGATGCTCGTTAGGCTAGTGCAGCCAGAGAATGCGCTACTCCCGATACTGGTGACGCTGTTGGGAATGTTGATGCTCGTTAGGCTAGTGCAGCCAGAGAATGTGTAATGTTCGATACGGGTGAGGCTGTTGGGAAGTGTGATGCTCGTCAGGCTGCTGCAGCCATCGAATGCGCTCTCCCCGATGCTGGTGACGCTGTTGCCGATGGTAATGCTCGTCAGGCTGCTGCAGCCAGAGAATGTGTAATGTTCGATACGGGTGAGGTTGTTGCCAACGGAAACGCTCGTCAGGCCAATGCAGCCATCGAATACGCTCCACCCGATGCTGGTGACGCTGTCGGGAATAGCGATGCTCGTCAGGCGAATGCAATCAGAGAATGCGCTACTCCCGATACTGGTGACGCTGTCGGGAATGGTGATGCTCGTCAGGCTCGTACAGCGAAAGAATACATGACCCCCGATGCTGGTGACGCTGTCGGCAATGTTGATACTCGTCAGGCTGTTGCATTGATAGAATGCACCCCACTCGATGCTGGTGACGCTGTCGGGAATGGTGATGCTCGTCAGGCCAGTGCAGAGAGCGAATGCACCACCCCCGATGCTGGTGACGCTGTCGGGAATGGTGATGCTCGTTAGGCTGCTGCATTGATAGAATGCATTCTCCCCGATGCTGGTGACGCTCCGTCCGTCAATAGTAGCTGGAATCTCAATCGCGCCAATGGCATCAGTCGGGTAGTCGGTAATCGACACCGAGACGTTATCGGAATTGATCTCGTAGGTATACTGGCCAAGCGTAGCAGCACCCGCATTGCCTAAAAGTGCGATCGATAGAAAAATGGTTAAAAAGCGTAACATTAGGCAATTATTCCCGATCGATACATGAGCGCAACAACAAACAACAAAAAAAGTGTGGGCTTAGATTAGCAGCGTTAGCAGCTGGCACGCCAAGCGATCGGCTTAACGACCCGCAGGAAGCGGCTTTCCCAGTTCAATTTTTTCGAGGGCAGGAAATGTATATTTACAACAGCAGGGCAGGGGTGATGCCGACCCCCGCCCCCTCTATGGTTGAGTGATCATTCTGCGTTGTGTAATTTTACATGTTGCCCCGTGTTATTGTGTCGTCTCGGTTTTCTCGCGCAGCTCTTGGGGCATTTGAGTAGAGGTGCTATGTTTGAACGGCTAAGAAGTGGCTAAGGTGGAAATATATCACTAAAGATTAGTGAGCACAAAAAAACCCTAAGCGTATGGTGCTTAGGGCTTTAAAAATGGAGCCACCTGTCAGAGTCGAACTGACGACCTGATGATTACAAATCAACTGCTCTACCAACTGAGCTAAGGTGGCCTACTTACTGGATCGGGGACTTGAACCCCGAACCAATTGATTAAGAGTCAACTGCTCTACCAATTGAGCTAATCCAGCAAGTAAGCTAGCGACCGAAATCGCTAACGAAGATGCGGAGATTGTTGCTACAGCTTAATCTGTCAAGCCATCGATACTATTTTTTCAATTTTCTGTATTTCTGCTTGGAACGGCTAGCTCTGTGCCGCTTGGCGGGTGCATTCCTTTGCCTTCAGATCGTTTCTCGCGGGCATCTTTTTTGCCATGTTTGAGATGCGGAATCATGAAGCCTTGCGCTTCAAATAAGGCTCTGCGATCTGCAGGTGTTAATGTCTTGATTTGTTCGCGCCATTGTGTGCGTTCTTCTGGGCTCATTGCCTTCCATCGGGATTGCATGGCATCCCGCTTTTCCTTCGGAATGGATTGGTAATTTTTACGCATTGAGTCGACTTTTTCAGGTGTGATTTTACCGATGCGCTCACGAAGTTGCTGTTTTTCCTGTGGGGACATTTTTTGGATACGTTCGACTGTTTGGCCGAGGTCCTGCAGGGCAGTATCGTCCATTTTTAGTAAGTGGTGCAACAGGCGCGTCTCACCGCCTGAATTTAGGCTCCGTCCTTGTTTATGAAGTACTGTGTCTTCATTATTTTGGGCGATACTACTGACAGCTGTTATCAGTAAGCAGCAAAGGGAGGTAATGAGTCTTTTGGTATTCATGATTCGATTTCAAAGGTGAGTGCGTTCAAGGTGTTGAGTAGGTCGGTGGCATTGATGATGTCGCTCTCAACTTGGCTGAGTCCAGCAAGGCCTTCTGTAAGCATTAATATTTCCTGGATGTCGGGACTTAGTACGATTTCTAGCTCGGTCTCAGCCGCAGGAGTTACGACTTGGTTTGCGCTGGTTGTGTTAATTGCGAGTTGGTCCGGTGCTTCACTTGCGTCGGGCGAGCTGGTGCTAAAGTGAGCGAGCGTCAAGGCAACTGCGATGACTGCCGCTATTGGCAGAGCAAGCTTGAGAAACTGTCGGCCCGGTTCGGCATGCGTTTGGCTTAATTGGAATGAATCTTCCCGCTCAGTTGCGGCTAGGACCTGGGCGGTAAATTGTGCGCTGGCCTGAACGGGCCTATTCGTTAGTAGGTCGTCGATTTTGCGGTCAAGCGGATCGCGTGGGTCTGTTGTTTTCATGGTCGGAGTGGAAGAGTGGTTTATGCGAAATCTTTGAGCTCATTACGGAGGTGCTTACGAGCACGGTGAATCCAGGTTTTGATTGAGCTGAGGCTGGCGTTGAGCGATTCTGCGATTTCGTCGTAGGAGAGGCCTTGTTGTTGTAATAGTAAGATGGCGCTGCGTTGATTTTCAGGTAGTGAGGCGAGGGCGCGGTGAAATGCCTCTTCTATTTCATCAGTGCGATTTGTTGCCTCAGTAGCTTGTTGCTGCATCACAAAATCGGTGGGGTCGATAAAGTCTAGTGGACGGCGTGAGCGTTTACGATAGCTATCAATCAGACGGCGTCGCGCTAGGGTGAAGATGAATGCGTTAAAGGTGCCGCGGTGTGTATAGCGCGGTGCAGCTCGATATAGTTCGAGAAAAGTCTCCTGAGCGAGATCCTCTGCATCCGCGAGGTTTTGTGTCGAGCGGTAGAAAAAATTGATGAGTCGAGTCTGCCAACGCTCGACTAGGCTAGCGAATACGCTGCGGTCACCTTCGGCGAGTGCCCGCAGGCAGGCGCTGTCGATGTCTTCAACGATAGAGGTGGTTGTTGTGTGTGGTGAGCGAGCCATAATACCTGCGGCACTACTTGGATTTATGGTCCATGTGTGTGCAGCGGTCTGTTCATGTTGTATCATGCGTATTATATAAATCGTTCTTTTGCAAAGAAAGTTGCAGTGAAACTACGGTTTGATGACCTCATGCAACTGTTGAGTCCTCATGGGGCATATTGGAGCAGATCTTGAAGCTCATCACTGCTTTGTCATTCAGTCACCTAAAGCTGTCTAAATGGGCAGTTTATGGTTTATTTTCAGGTAAAAGTTATTCACAGTGTTTTGCGAATAATATGTGTGTAATTACTAGATCTAGTGTTTCATTTGAAAAAATATACGATATACGGTGTTCATTTATTTGACAGCGCCGATTATGCCGCTCATGTTCGTGTCTATTCAACGAATCTGCTTTTTACCCCAAACGTTCTATCTTATTACCTTTCAAGTGCTTCAGTTATGGCGATAGCTGTCTCTACGATACATTTCCGTTTTTATCACTTTTAACAAAACTACAGTCACACCAACCAACCACTACTCACACATGGAAAAATCTTACACAATTGGCGATAAAACCTTCGTACTTGACGAAGCAAAGGCTGCGGAAGCTTTTGCTGCAAAAAAAATCATTAATGGTAAGGACACGATGTTCTTCAATATCCTGCCACTGAAATACCAATGGGCTTATGATTTGTATAAGACCATGAAGAACAACCACTGGGAGCCAGAAGACATTCCCATGCAAAAAGACGTCGAATTGTGGCGGAGTGCTGACTTGTCTGACGCGGAGCGCTGGATTATTAAGATGGCGATCGGTTATTTCTCGGCTGCCGAGGGTATTGTAGGCGACAACATCCAGCATGTGACACGTGATTTGGTCACTGCTGCCGAGCTCAAGCTCGTCCTTGGTCGCCACGCTCATGAGGAAAACATCCATGCTGACTCGCTCGTTTACATGGTCAGCTCTCTAGGGATCAACCCGCACGAGTGCGAGGCGATGTTTGAGGATATTCCTACGATTGAGAAGAAGACCAATTTCGTCGTCAGCAACTCCCGCGCCCTGCGCCGCGACATGGATCTCACCACCACTGCCGACAAGCAGGCGTTTGCTAAAAACCTCTTTCTATTTGGCCAATGTATGGAAGGCACCCAGTTCTACGGTCTATTTGGCATGGTGCTTTCGCTTTATCGTCAGAACAAGTTCCCCGGTATCGGTCAAATGTTCCGCTATACCCTGCGCGACGAGTCCAACCATATCGAGGTTTTTCGTAACCTACTCATGGACCTAGTCGAAGAAAACGCAGACGTCTGGACGCCCGATTTCAAGGAAGAGTTACGAGATCTAATGCGTGAGGCGGTCTCATTGGAGAAAGATTTCATCCGCGACTGCCTCCCAGTTAATTCTGTAGGGCTCAGTGCCGATGAGTTCTGTCAATACATTGATTTTATCGCCAATCGTCGCCTCGAAGATGTGGGGCTCGAGCCACTGACAACAGATTCTTCGAATCCTTTCCCTTGGCTCGCTGAGATGATGGACATTAAGAAGGAACAAAACTTCTTTGAAGGCCGTGTCACAGAATACCAAAAGGCATCTGCCCTCGGTCAAGTGGACGACGACGAGCTCTAAGCGACTCGCCGATCCGATTAAGCATTTCTCGGAGCGCGAATTCTAAAGTTCGCGCTCCGTTTACCACTACTGATTTTACTGCCCCTCCCAGTCTGTTTAGCCGACTCCATTACTCACTCAAAACCACAATAATATCTAATGATCCAAAAAATTTCCTTCGAAGAAGATCTCGAACTCAAGCGTTTTACCTCCACTCCTAAAGATAAAAAACCACGCTTTGATTGGGCTGGCGTAATCGGCGAAGACCGCCTTCACCGCCCGGAAATCAAGATCGAATCCGAGGGTTCCGAGCACGATTTCGATCTCGCTGAAATTGCGGACACCATCGGAAGCGCTTTGACCGACCTGCTTCTTTCTCGTCAAGAGGAAGAAATCTTCACTGAAGTAAATCAGAAGTTCGTGGCCAGCATCGCGGACAGTGTGGGCACAGTTTTGGCGGCACAAATCGACCAAGGACGTTCACTTAAACTATCGACTCACGACATCCACCTTCTGATTGAGAAGGCATTGATCGAGAACGACGCGCATGATGTGGCCCGCAGCCTCATGTTCGGTCGTAACAAGTCGAAGAGCACTGTCGAGCGCGAGCCAGTTTCCATCCGCTTGATCCGCCGCAACGGCCAAGTGGTGCCCTGGAGCGAGTCCAAGATCGAGATCGCTGTTCGCAAGTCCTTCCTTTCCCTGCACCTCGACTCCGAGCCCGCAGTTGAAATCGCCCGTGCGGTGACAGATCGCCTCAACATCGGCGGCCAAGCCTTCATCAACATCGAAGATGTGCAAGACACCGTCCAAGAAGAGATGATGCGCCAAGGTCACTTCAAGGTCGCCGAGTCTTACATCCTTTACCGTGCACGCCGCTCCTCCGTTCGTGAAGAAGAGGGTATCGCACCTGCCGACGAAGCGCAGCAAGAGTCCATGATCGTCGTCACCGAAGAAAACGGTGAAAACACTTTCTGGGATGCCGTCGACCTCAAGCGCCGGATCGAGTTCGGTATGATTGGTCTGGATCTCAACCTCAGCGCCGAGGAAATTGAAATCGAACTTTGCCGCTCACTCTACCCAGAGATGAAGCGCGCCGATCTGCAGAAGACTATTATTCTCAATGCCAAGTCCATGATCGAGAAGGATGCCGACTTCGCTAAGTTCGCAGGCCGCATTCTACTCACCTACATTTACGAAGAAGTCCTCGATTGGGACATCGTACTAGACGGCGTCGATAGCTTGAAAGAAGCGCATCGCCGCGGCTTCAAGCCATATCTCAAGCGCGCCATCGAGATCGACCGCGTCAACCCCAAGCTGCTTGACTTCGATATCGACAAGATCGCCGCATCACTCGACCCCTCCGCCGACCTCGACTTCGATTACCTCGGCGTGCAGACCATGTATGACCGCTACTTGATCGTCGATAAGACTTCCAAGAAACACCGCCGCCTCGAGGTGCCCCAGTATTTCTGGATCCGCGTATCCATGGGCCTCTTCCACCACGAGAAGGAAGACCGCGAAGGCTACGCACTGCGCCTCTACAATCTCTACAAGAGCCGTCGTTTCTGCTCCTCCACACCAACACTCTTTAACTCCGGCACACTCCACTCGCAGCTCTCTTCCTGCTACCTCTACAAGGTAGACGACAGCATCGAGTCCATCATGCACCGCGGTATCGCCGACAACGCCTTCCTCTCCAAGTGGGCTGGGGGACTGGGCGGTTCCTGGACAGCGGTTCGCGGCACTGGTGGCTTTATTAAAGGCACCAACGGCGAGTCACAAGGCGTCATCCCATTCCTTAAGTTGCATAATGACCAACTCGTTGCCGTCAACCAAGGTGGCAAGCGTCGCGGCTCTGGTTGTGCGTATCTCGAAACATGGCACAACGACCTCGACGATTTCCTCGAGCTGCGTAAGAACACCGGAGACGACCGTCGCCGCACGCACGACATGAACACAGCCAACTGGATTCCAGACTTGTTCATGAAGCGCATGGAAGACCGTGGTACTTGGACACTCTTCCGCTCCAACGAATGCCCCGACCTCCACGAGCTTTACGGCAAAGCCTTCGAGGAACGCTACTGCGAATACGAAGCCATGGCCGAGCGCGGCGAAATCTTCGGGCAGAAGCGCCAAGCGATCGATCTCTGGAAGTCCATGCTCAAGATGATCTTCGAGACTGGTCACCCTTGGATCACTTTCAAAGATCCTTGCAACGTCCGTAGCCCACAAGATCACTGCGGCGTCATCCACAGTTCCAATCTCTGCACCGAGATCACACTCAACACCAGCGACGAAGAAACCGCTGTCTGTAACCTCGGTTCCGTCGTGCTCGACTCGCACCTCGATAAAGATGGCAACCTCGACCACGAAAAGCTCCGCGAGACGATCAGCATCGCCGTGCGCGCACTTGATAATGTGATCGATATTAACTTCTATCCAACCGAAGCCGCGAAGACAGCCAACAGCCGTCACCGCCCGATTGGTCTCGGTATCATGGGTCTGCAAAACGCACTCTATAAGAAGGACATCGCCTTCGCTTCCCAAGCCGCCGTTGAGTTCAACGACGAGTTCATGGAAGCCATCGCCTACTACGCTTACGAAGCCTCCAGCGATATCGCAGCCGAGCACGGCACTTACAGCTCCTACAAAGGTTCCAAGTGGGACCGCGGCCTCATGCCACAAGACACACTCGACATGCTCGCAGATGAGCGTGGCGTCGAAGTAGAAGTGCCACGCGCCGGCAAAATGGACTGGAAGCCACTCCGCGAAAAGATCGCTAAGCACGGTATGCGTAACTCCAACGTCCTCGCGATCGCGCCAACAGCGACGATCTCGAACATCATGGGCACCACACCTTGCATCGAGCCGACTTATAAGAATCTCTTCGTGAAGAGTAATCTCTCCGGCGACTTCATCGTGCTCAATGCCCACCTCGTTCGCGACCTCAAAAATCGCGGTCTCTGGACCAAGGACATGCTCGATCAAGTGAAATACTTCGACGGCGAGCTCGATACAATCGAAGGCGTCCCACAAGACCTCGTCGAGAAATACACCACCGCATTTGGTATCGAGTATAAATACTTCATCGATGCCGCAGCACGTCGTCAGAAATGGATCGACCAATCACAATCGGTCAATCTCTTCCTCCCCGTCGCCGACATCAAGACACTGTCCCACATGTATCGCGACGCGTGGCGCAAGGGTCTCAAGACCACTTATTACCTTCGCACGCTAGGTGCTTCCAATATCGAGAAAGCCACCACCAGCAAAAAAAAGGAAATCCGCGGCCGCGTCGGCCAATCCGACGCTCCGAAGAAGGAGTTCACCGAAGCCGAAGTCAAAGCCTGCTCGATAGAAGCCATGATGAATGGCGAAGAGTGCGAAGCCTGCCAGTAAGCATGAGCTGGTACTGTTAGAACCTTACAAGCAAAAGCCGCATCCGACAGGGTGCGGCTTTTTTGCGGTTCATCGTCATTTACCGGGGAGGGTCGACCTCCGTGTCGACCACGGGCGCTTTGGAACCCACATGAACATCCAGGAGTCTCCAAGAGCTGATAATCCTGTCAGGCTCTCAAGCATCGGTAGCGGACGACACGGAGGTCGTCCCTCCCACGAGTAAAAAACAAATCCAACGCTCCCAATATAGATCGCTGTCTCCCCGCTGATCGACGATGAACCTTTTTTGCGAAACAAAAGTAAGATAGGATGGCGCCGGCTAGTTAGCTTAATAGAAGCAATCGACAATGATTCGCTAAAATAATTTGGCTGACTTCTAGACTAGCTTTGCGAAACATTACTTTTTACCATACTATGCAAATCCTCGAACTATGTTACACATACTAAACCTCTTTTGCGCTGCCTCTTTTCTCATGTACGGACTAAGCTGTCTCTTCATGTCCCACATGGTCCAAGAGTTTGCGCGCTATGGGCTGGTGAAATTCAGGGTCTTTACTGGAATCGCGCAGTTGTTGGGTGCACTGGGCCTATTCTTGGGAACTCAAAGTGCTCTGATTGGTTTGAGCGCCGCAGCAGGCCTATCGCTGTTAATGCTAGCCGGATTTATCACTCGGCTAAAAATACGTGACCCGCTTTACCTGTGCCTACCATCTTTTGCTTATATGCTGCTTTGTGCTTGGCTGTGCTTATTGTATGCCCGCTTGATCTAAAGCATCAGAATGAGCAATGACAGCACTAGAACAATAGATGCAGGTAAGTACTTTTGAGCTTCGTCTTGTACTTTAAAATGCATCGCAATCGCTCCTAACATAAGAATCAGCATAATGCTGGCAGCTGGTGCGATTAAGACGGGTGTGAATATACCGACTACGAGCGCGAGTGCGGCAGTGACCTTGAGTACACCTACTAGATAAAATACCGCCATAGGTAATCCATAAGCAGCAAATTCTGACTTGAGTGATTGAGCAGACCCACCGCGATAGATGGTTGCCTGGCGGCTACGTATGAACCAGACATTAAGTATTCCCAATGCGACGATGAGTTGAGCGGCTATTTGAATGTATGAGGTAATTTCCATACATCACACAATGTGGTCAATTTAAGCCGTTGCAAGTGGCATTCTGCCCTTTAGATGCAGATCTAGAGATGGACAGGAATGACTACTGTACGCAGCCGATTGTGGCCTTTTTATTGGTTTGGCTGGACTATTTATTATACTAAACTTGTTTTAAGCAGATTCATTGTAAGCAA
>Ga0209603_1001823_pt1 | contig 21251 bp, 18 predicted proteins | sample COGITO_mtgs_1206_FD_184812 | JGI IMG/M metagenome (GOLD analysis project Ga0209603, IMG submission 184812) | Pelagic marine microbial communities from North Sea - COGITO_mtgs_120607 (SPAdes) (version 2) | ecosystem: Environmental > Aquatic > Marine > Epipelagic ... | reverse complement strand
GATTCAAAAGCTATTATACGTAAACGAAAAAACCCTTTGAAGTTTCCTTCAAAGGGTTTCGTAGTAGACATTCTGGAGAAAAGGTCGAAGTTTAAATAACTTAGATAATTAGCCGAAACCTCAATGATTTCGAGATAATGCATCCAAAGGTTTCTATTTATTGTTTGGAAAATTCCGAATACCTAAATGCATACCATTACAATCCGTTCATCATTTTCTGTAGGCGCTGTGGGTACACTACCAACTGGATGAAGTTAAACTCAATATGCTGTTGGCTTAATGCGCCTTCGGCAAGATCAAGCTGCAGCGCAGGATAATAACGAAGATTGGTTCTCAAGATCCACCAATCGCCTTTTATACTTGGGCGAATGTCCCAACCAAATACGATGTTTGGGCTCCAGACTTGCTCGGTAATAGGGTCGAGATCGCTACCGAATTCTGTCCGGGTTAGCTCGAGATTTTCTCGTCCAATTCCCGCACCAAAGAACGGGACAAAGCCGTGGTAATCGACGAGAAACTTATACCCTTCAATGCTCAAACTTTGGCGTTGCAGCCGCGAGGTATAATTAAAGGCGCTGCGCTTTTGAATGGTGCGTCTCGAAGCTGCAGCGAGGATGATATCCGATTTAGTAAAGTGGTAACCTGCCGCAAAATCCGGGAAGATGATAGGCATGCTCATGTCGTCCAGGTAAGGACGATAATCTGTGACATAAGAGGAACTCCGTATTGGAAATACGGACGATGGTCCCGCCGCAAGAAAGAGTCCATTGGCGTTAGAGACAGCAAATACTTCGTTCCACTTTTTGCTCATTGGCGATGCCGCAGGACTCGTAGTCTCAATAGAAAAGTTTATTCCTAGTTGAAGCATGCTAACAGGAAAGGCGTCGGACCCTGTGGTAGTTCTTGAAAGATAGGTTTCGAAGGAAGGGTTGGCTGTTCTGCCATATTCTAAGGTGATGTAGGCACTCGGCAGTTGATACGCTAATCCAGCATTGTACATGGATTTAACGGCAGTATGTTTGAATACTTCACCGCTGGAATTGACTTGTTCATAACGGTAGGGCGAAAACGCATAGCCCACATAAGGGCGCACCTTTCCTACCTCTGTGGGGTATGGATAAAAGCGCAGGCCTGTAAATGTCCCCAGGCTGTATTTATTTTCAATGGAATTCTCACCTAAGGAGATATCAGCGGTCGTTATGCTCACGTAGAAATCGGCATGTCCCCAGAAATGGGTGGCTCCAATGTTTATGGCGGGCGTCATAAACGCAGCCTTTTCAAAGGATTGTAAGTTGCCGTTGACATCCATAATTGTTCCTGAGTTAAGGGTAGGCATATAATAAGCCCCAGCGCCGAAATAGGACTTGGCGAAGGCATGACGTTTTTCCCAATCTTGGCCATTTAAAACAGTAGAAAAGAACATCATGATTAGTAGGCAAAAGCCAAAAATGTGATTTTTCATTGGTTACGTTATTGCAAGGAAGGTAACTTTATAATTCAATCAGAACTTATGAAGCAGTATAATTTTTAATACTGGGCATTGCACCAGTTGGTAAGCCTATAAATAAAGAAACTCTCTGAAGTTTCTGTCAAAGGCTTTTCCTTGTAGCGGAGAAAGGATTGCCAACCTTGCGACGCAAGGATTGGCGGGCCTATAAAGGGGTGCTAAACAATCGGAAAGCCTTAAAGCGCCTGCAGCACTATTGGTCTTTTTTCATGCCATAGACTTTTGTGCAAGCGCAAGTCCAGGCATAAAAAAAGCCCTAATGCTTTGCATCAAGGCTTTTCCTTGTAGACATTCTGGAGAAAAGGTCGAATTAATATTTAATATATTTGATTAGTAACTGAAATTTAGAACAATACACCATAATCATGAGAAGAACTTATATCATCGCGATAACATTATTAGCAGCACTTGCGAGTTGCGGAAAAAGTACTCCCGTTTACCAAGCAGAAGGCAAATGGCTATGGTCTCCTAGCGAGGAAAGAGCAGATGCCAATACAATGTTTGAATTCATTGATGGAAACATTTACACATCTTACTGTATCACTTGTCCTGGTGATAATGATTACTGGAACTCTTTAGATAGTACAGATCGAATTCCTGGAATTCATAGTTACACTTTTGATGGAGATACTTTAGTATGGGATGGAACACCACGAGCAGTCACATTTGAATGTGACGGTGGCAAATTAGAATTTTCAGGTGGCATGAAACTATGGAGACTAAGTTCTGACTGCCAATAATATTTTGACTTACGATCCTAAGGAATCGAACTATTCTCGAAAAATAAAAAAGCCCTGATGCTGTGCATCAAGGCTTTTCCTTGTAGACATTCTGGAGAAAAGATCGAAGCTTACCTCCTAGCTAACAGTTCGCGGGCTCAAATCCTTCTATCCAAGACTGGCGGTGTATTTTTGGTAAACTTGATTCTAGCGTGTCTTCAATTTGTCTTTAGTATTGAAAACAAAATTCATTCCGGATAGGGACTTATAGCGCTTTAAGTATTCTATAAACCCAGGTGCATTTGATTTATCAATGATGGCACTTCCCAGGTAATAAGCTGGAAGTGAGGGGTGTTGATGGTGTGCCTCGTGCAGGTTAAAATTAAACAGAAAATAGTGAGCGAAAAACTTAGGGAATATTATGCTGCGTGTGTAGATAACTTGATCGCTGTAACGAATTGGTCGGACTGGGATATTCCCTGCAATGGGAATATCAATATGCGAGTGTTGACTTAAGATAACGAGGTCGCTTAGTACTAAACTTAAAATATAAGCGGGTAGTACATAGAAAAATAATGTCTTGCTTACTAGGATTATGATTCCAACGTAAAGTAGCAGTAGTACTATCATATTCCATCGTATTATCCTGATATTTTTTGGCTTTAGATGGCGATTCATCTTTTCTAGATTCCAATAATTCCCAAACCTATAGCCAAGCGTGAAAAGCGGTATGTATAGGCGCCATGAGATGTTCACGAGTGCTTTTGTAAAGGGTGAGAATTTAGGGTTTACAGTGCCCTCTGTAGTCGGATCTTTATCTCGAAACCCTGTCCATTTATGGTGCAGATTATGAATTTCTATCCAAGAAGTAAATGGGATTAACGAGAGGAAACCCATGATATGGCCAAATCCTTGATTGGCCCATTTAGATTTAAAAAAACTCTTGTGACCGCATTCATGGAGAAGAATAAAACATTGAAAGAAAAATAAAGCGAGAAGTAGCTGTGAGAGGATGTAAGAGATTGGGGAGTGTAGCGCTGTATGAAACAACACAGCTAGTCCCAATTCGGTAAATGGTACGACTAGCGAAACGAGTGCCTTGATATTTGAGGGGCGCTGCTTATGGATGACTTTTTTCATATGATCTCCGTGCTATGTTTGATGTTATAGAACTCAACGAATTTGAGTCTCATTTCGACTACTTTCTGTTCAATATTTTCAGATGTCCAATTCTTTATTGACACAGGTTCCATTGTACATACTTCCATAACCCCTCCTGATACTGATGTGTAATTATCGAGGTTGTCGTAGTTTTTTGGAATATAAACGAACAACGGTGATATATCTAACCTTCCGGCCAGGGCAGCCCTATACACTCCACTATTGAATTCAGCGATGCCGTTGATATAGTCATGTACGCCTTCAGATGATCCTGCAAAACTTAGAGGTTCATGATGAAGACGTTCTTCAAGCCTCTCAAAAAAGCGGGCTCTTCGTTTCGGATGCTTTTTTTGTGGAACGTAAATGACGCCCATTCCGAAAGCAGTTAGCGTTAAGGGTATGAGTTTAAGGGTTTTTTCGGAGAGTAAAAATGGCACGTTAAGTCCAAGAGCTGTTAACGAGAAGATGTCGAGCAAGGAATTATGGTTAAATGTAATAAATGTGGGCTGCTGAGGTAGCGTATATTTTTGCGGGAGTACAAGACGGAACCCTAAGAATCGGAGAATAAGTTTTGACGAAATTACAGTGAGGACCCTACGGTTGAATGGAACGAGTCCGTCAAAAGAAACAAGACGTAGGGTAGTTGAGACAATCCCGAATATCGCGAGTATCAGAAACGTAACCGTTAATTGGTATACGATTTTCATGATTTACTACAGACTACGGTTTGCATAGATAGATTTAGTTTTTTCTGGAACCAGAGAATTGGGGATAAAAGGAATTGTCCCAAAAAGTATGGGAAAACTATTTTATTCAAGTTCAATCCTTTCCCAAGCGTTCTGAAATAAGTTCCTGTGAAAATGTAAAAGTAGGGCGGGAAGGCTCCATAGGGAAGGTAATGGTCGATCTTGTAATTGTGTTTATGAAGAATATTTACCAGATTTTTTTTATCGTAAAGTGCTGTGTGCTGTGGAGCCTGAATGCCGGGCCATTTGGATTTAAAGAGCTTGAAAGTGAGTGAGTCAAGTCTCGGCACTTCGATGATTAATAGTCCACCGGGTTTTAGCAATGATTTAGCATATTTTAAGGTTTGATTTGGATCGTAGTCGTGCTCGAAGAAGTGCCACATGGTGATAAGGTCAAAGGATTGCTTAGGTAGATCTTGCTCATAGAATAGCCCTTCGTGAAAGTCGATTTTTTCAAAGTCTGGATAATCTAGGTTTTCCTTAAAATCGACACCACTTATCTGGCACTCATACTTTTTGTTGAGATGAAGTAAAAATGTTCCCACGGCACAGCCAACATCTAAAACTCGTGTGTTTTTATCGATTGTCATATAGGATCGTACGAGTTTTTCTTTTTCGCGGTCATGCTTGCTCATGGCGTGTTCATAGAGGGGGGTTAGGATTCCCCAATTCTTCTTTTTGCGGTGAGCGATATATTCGGTATCATAAAACTCTTTGATTCCGCTAATTGAGATCCTCGGATTTTGGTATACTAATTCGCAATTATTACACTTAACGTATTGAAATTCACCATCCTTTCCTGTTAGGTCTTCTTCGCCCTTCAAGAAGAAGGCACTTTCGTTTGAACCGCATTGGTAACAGTTTACAGATTCGAAATCAAAATGATCCGGGTTTACAAAGGCCTTGATGTTCAATATGGGGTCAAATTTTGTCATGCTAAAATGCTGTGTTGGTGAGGATGTATAGAAAAAGAAGGAGGTACCTAGTTTGTTTCTGCGTAGTCAGTAAGGCCGTAATACTAAGAACTAAGAAAATAATCGAGACTTGCGAAACCCCATCAATGAAATAGCATAGGGCATAAGCTGTGATTAATATGGGCAAAGCGGTGATCTTGCTGATGATGTCTTCATCGCGGTATTCTATTAGTATGAAAATCAGAAAAAGACCTAAGATTGCGTAAGCGTCATGGCTGCCAAGTGCTAGCACAGCAAAAGGGTATTTGAGAAGCGGAAGAAGGAGACGGATTTTTCGAAATGGAAAGAGAAAATAATAGCTAATTTCGGATAGAAATAAGAAGGATATGAGCAAAATAGCTTGCAGTCCGTCTTGGAAGGAAATAAGAAGGGTAAATCCTATGTATAGTGCATAGAAATATCGCTTTAAACTTACTGCGGTGGCTGAAAACACATACGACCTGTTGGGTTTGTGTTGATCAATTTTTGAATTGGCAACATCATCATATAACCTGAACAATATAAGGAATGCCAATACTCCGACACTTTCCGCTAAGCGATGACCGTTTAGCGTAAATGAACCGTGTGCAAAACATACGAGTGCATAGGCTAGTGCGGCCCAGTTCAATAGCACAATCCGTTCTTTCATATATGTAAACAGATCAGTCATCAATAAATTTTATGGTTCCAGTATCAGCATCTAATTGGATGAGTTGTCCATCTTTTATGCGGGCGGTCGCACTGGGAACTCCGACGATGGAAGGAATTCCAAACTCTCGTGAAACGATTGCGCCGTGAGAGAGCATACCGCCTCGTTCCACAATCAAACCACTGATTAGAGGAAAAACCACAATCCAACCTGGATCTGTTTGTCTGGTAACCAGGATGTCCCCTTTTTTCAGTTTGTATGCCTCGGATATGGACTCAATGACACGTGCACGTGCAGTCACTTTTCCACCGCAAGCACTCATGCCCTTCATCAGATCATCTTCGCTATTTGAATCCTCTTCATTTTTTGTGCTTACGACCAGACCGTTTACAGTGAAAAACTCGTCAGGAAAAGATTTTTCGCACTCTTGCTGATAGTGCCTTTTACGTAAAGTTATTTGGTCTAGGTTCGCCTGGGGTAAGATTGATGAATATTCTATCAGTTCGGTGATTTCTATGTAGGATAGGTAGAGTAAGTCATTGGAATCCGCAAGTAAATTGCGCTTTTGAAGTTCGCTGCCAATTTTCCTGATGACTTTTTTGAATTGGTAATAGAGTTGTGCTTGCTTTAGTCGGGCGCGTTCCCTAGAACTTATGCCACGCATCGCGTTCCGGATAGAAAGGTCTACGAGTCCGTGAAAGAAAAGGGCTACGGGGAACACGATGCCGTATTTTGTCCAAATTTTCCTAATAAACCGTTGCCTAATTTGCTTTGCTTCGTCTGCGGTGGCAGCGATTTGAAGAGCGGGATCATGTTCATTTATTTCGTCATATTGTTTGAGAAGTTGGATGAACGCTACTGGATTATCACTGAAGTTATCAGCCGTAAACATGAGTTCGCCCGAACATCTGAAACCCCAATTTTTCAGGTAGGAATGGATCAATTCAATCGCTTTGTATTCTTTGGATTTGGATGCATAAAGATTCCAGAAATGGTCAGGCTCCATATCCTGAAAATCAGTATATAATATAACGTCTTTTTTAGTGATTTTCAGGATTTCGTGAATGAGCAAAACGGGCTTGGTACTCACAAGGTTTGGAATAGACTGAATAAGTTGATTATGAATTCCAATAGCTTCCTTTCCATAAAATTTTGAGCAGAGCTTTCCCAAGAGTCCGTGGTGAAGCATGGCAAAAAAATCGGCAAGCGAAGCCTTGTACCAACTATGCATCCGAATTTCGATAAACTCGTGAAACGCCGTTTTTAATTCATCTAATGAAATGGCTTGCTCGGATTTGAAGACATATCCTTGAACGCGATTTTCGAATAGTGCCACTTCACGACCTAATTTCCTGTTGTGTTTAATGACGCTTCGAACAAAAGTAAATTTTTCTATGAATGGTACTTTTTGATCGTTCAGGGATTCGTCTTTATGTCCAACAAAATTATTGAACGATCCTAGTAATTGTTTTGCAAATGGCGAACTGTAAAATATGTTATATATGCTCGACATGTTATAATACATACCGCCTCCAAATACACCAATAACATTTGCGAATGAAGATTCGAGTCGTTGAATACGTTCTTGTGGAATCTGGAATAGTTTCGACAGATTTTTGAAATAGTGGTAGTAAGAATCCCGTGCAATACTGTATAACAATGGACTAATCGCGCTAGGGTAATTTTCGTTTACATTCGTGTTCGACCAATGTACGGTTACTCCTTTGCCCTCTGTAGTTATTGGTCTTGCTTGCAAAACATAAACAATTCCATCCTTAACCGCGAATTCGATATCCAGAGGCACGCCAAAGGAGATTTCGAGACGAACACAGATATCTACTAAAGATTTAAATGCGCCAGAATCAGTGCATTGTACGTGGTGGTCCTTTCGAATATAAGTCTTGGATTCGGGCTCTACATCACCGCTGACCAATTTCTCTCCATGCCCGGTAACATATTCGACCAATAATTCGTTATCAGCCAACGGACTGCGCGTAAAGACTACGCCAGCAAAATCCGGATCAACCATTTCTTGTACGACTACAGCCATACCTTTAAGGTGATGACCAGAGGTGTTTTCATATGCTTTAACACTCTGTGAGCTATACGATTTCCAGCATCTCAGTGTATTTTCATATACGGAGTTTACATCAGGAGCGGAGCGATAAGACTCCAGTTGCCCGGCAAATGAGTTTTGGTCTGAATCTTCCCCAATAGCTGAGCTTCGCACCATAAGTGTAACCGCATTGAGTGATTTTAGTGCATTTTCAAGAGCTTCCTTAAAGTGGGTAATGTTTAACCGCTCCTGCTGAAATGCTTCGAACCAATCTTTATGAATAACGAAGCCATTTGGTACGTTTTCACCGTATTGAATTAATCGAGATAAGCTAGCCGCCTTGTTGCCAAATTCGAACGGGGAGAGAGACTCTTGTAGTGTAATCATACGGTTAAAAGCTCTTTTTTATCCCTGAAATAACTAAGATTACAGTGGTTGTTATGTGTATGAAAAGCAAGGAAAAATACATCCAGATTGCTTCTCCAAATGTTACAAAACCCATAATGGCGTGAATGAAGCTTAAACCTATCGTGGAGTCGGATTTATCTAGCCACCAAAAAAAGTATTTGAACTGTTCATGAGTGCCTCCTGGTGGAATTTTCAGTAACCTTTTGAGAAAAGAATTTGGCAATTCGAAAAAAAGGTAAAAAAACCCAAGCAATGCCCCGTACCAATTAGGCATTTCTATGGGAACTGCTATGAATCGAATAAAAGCTAAAAAGATCAAGGCATTTACAACTGTTAGAAAAAGGAAGCCTCGATAGGTTTTGTTTCGACCGAATAAACGAATGGAAATTGGAATATTGAGCTCTTCTAGTAGGCTATATTTCACAACCACCATATGAAGGGTGTTACTCAGAATCAATGGAACAGCAATGATTAAAATATGCCAGAGAATATCAACGTTCATCTCTTAAGATATTGAGCATTTTTAAAGCTACGTTCAAAACTCGATTCGAGAAATCATATTTCATGATCACTCCGGCGACTTCATAAAAAGATAGTCGCGTTGCGATATAAGTCTCGAGGGAATAGCAAAGTGCCTCGAACCAAGGGTTGTTCTCAGAGAGCTCAGCGACTCGATCACTGTAAAACCCGAGATATCGAACAAGGTCTTCTCTGGTAAAGTCCTGCGGTAGAACGAAGCTTAGAAACTCTACGATATCTCTTGTCGGAAAATCTACAACAGCGAGCTCCAAGTCGTAAAAAACAGGCGTGCCATTCTTCCTAATAGCGATGTTTCGTGAATTGAAATCGTTGTGAATTATAGTTTTTGACAGCTTGATATTCTTTGCAATTCGCGACCAATTTCCTAGATTCATTTGAATACTACGAAGCATCTCGCGATTGATAATGTGCCCACCTTCCAAAATGGTGATATCCAATAATTTGCGATACAGAGGAATGTAGCGCGAGGCATCAAATTCTTGTACTTCTGGTAAGTGCTCGTTTCTCAGAGAGGAGTGAAACCCCTTCAAGGCGCATAACACAGATGATATATCCGCATCACTCCATGCATTTGGATTATTCTCGCTGTTGACGATACGCAGTTCCGAATAGTCGAGGAACTCCTGCATAAAGAGGTAGATTTCTCGCTTCGTATTAACGAGACTCCCCTCAAATCGTGGTATATACTCGAAACCAATTTCCGCAAGCTTCTGGTAAATTTTTATATCCTTAATATGTGCGTTTTGGTACTCTAGTTGAGTGCCGTATTTCTTAATTAGGTCGGCCAATTCCGTATCAATCGATGAGGCCATTAAATGCAATCCCTTAACGGTTTCTACATCCAAAGCTTTCGACTTGAGTAATAGTTTTTCCGAGTAAACCTCACCATTTTCAAGTTCATGATTTCGCTCAACTGGAATGAAGCCGATCATTTTTTTGCTGGTGCGGTTCGCTATAACCGTCAAGATGCCATTATCTAATGTGTCATTTTCTAAAACTCTAAATGAAAAAAGGTTATTACTGTTCCTTTCACCGGCAACTTCAGATAAGAATTTTGTGGTCAATTCGGATTTTAAAAGCCATTGAACTGGTTTATTGCGCCCTAGTTTTTCATGTGCCTTAGCGAACTCGCCACTAACAATTGCAGCGTAGGTGGAAATCTCTAAGCCCATGGCAAATCCGGCGATCAGCTTAGCGAATCGCTCTACTTTACCTGATCCTAAACACCCCATCATATCCAAGGCTTCTGACTGCATTTTCAAGTTAGTGCCACCTCCAACCGTACCAACCACCAGATTAGATAGGGTAAGCTGAAGTTTTAGTCCACCTTCCACACAATCGAGTTCCAGAAAACCAACTGCAGATTCATGCACACAGCCTATGTCTTGACCTGTTGCTACGAAAAATGCAGCAATGGCGTTGGCTACGTTGATGTTGTAACCTACCATAGATTCTTCCTCTGCGAAAGATTTCGACGGGCCGAAAAATCGCTCCATCTTTTCGGAAGTCGTGCGAAGCACCTTGTTTATGACAGCTTCAGGCAAGAAGCAATTCGCAACCACTCTAATACCTCGTCCATGGGTAATATTATATTGGGATATTTTTTTGTCTGCGGCACCATTCCCCTCAATCACATAGTCGATTGGCGATATGTCGAATTTTTCTTTAAACACATCGACAAGATGCATAATTGCATGCCAAGAACAAGTTGTAGTCATGTTTTGACCCGAAGCATCGCCCGTTGAAAAAACGAGTTTGAGGTGGACATTCTTACCTCGAACGAATCGTTCGATAGTCCGTAAATCTGCATGGTTCGAATATTTTTTGATCAGTTGGGCCACTTTCTCCTCTTCCGTCTTCACGAAAGCTTGAAAAGTATGTGCTTCTTCTTCAGTTTCGAATAAAAATAAAGGGGAACGCACCATTTTTTGCCAAGTAACTTCAGCCTCAAAACCTCCCCCGTGACTAATGGCTTTAGCTCCTCTGTTCATGCTGGCAACGAGTGCACCTTCAAGCGTACCCACGGTTGCATACACTAATTCTTCTTGTGCCTTGTCCTTAAACAACATTGGACCGACCACTCCTAAAGGGATTTCTACAGAGCCGATATACGATTCTATGTTGTTTTGAATTTCGCTCAGTTCCAGCTTGGAATACTTAATGTTCTGGATGGAGATGTCTTGCTGCTCTAAAAAGGCTTGACGCATTTCAATGGCACTTTTTACAACAAGTCCTCTTCCTGGAATTACTGGTAGACGGGAAGGTTCAGTATTTATTTTTCTATGCATTCATTAAATACGTTTATGTAGTTTTTTGAAATGTAAATAGATTGTCTACCAATTTCATCATTGACCAACCTCTCATGAACCTTTGGAAGGTTGTATTGTGGTATACTGGGAAACATGTGATGTTCGCAGTGGTACGCAATGTTTTTAGGAGAGAGTAGGAGTCTAGAAATGAAATTGTGCTTCGTTGTTCGCGTTTGCATATCTAGGGGTTGATGCTCAATACCTGAATGCTCAGCTATTCGTCGCCATCTATTGATGAGTTGCGTCCAAGAGATGAAGGGAACGAACCAGTACTTTAAAAGCAGCATTTCGTGATCGAAATAGATAAACCCACCAAGGAAAATGATGTAGAAGGAAACTCTAGCGAACTTGTATCTCCTGCTGGACTTCGGTTTGCCCGATGCAACTGATTTGCCCGACATCACTCGAAAAGTTTCGAAAACACCAAGCCCGGAAAGTTGCCTCATGACGATTTTAAGAAAGCGATTAATGGGCATTGGGAATTGCCAATTCTTATCCGTTTTAGCAGTATAATCTGGGTCTTCATCCGTATTTAGACATTGATGGTGTTTGAGGTGTTTTACTTTATATGATTTCATGGAAACAATCACCGGCCAAGCGCAGAATACCTCACCAACTATGTCATTGATCCTTTTGTTTTTTGAGATTAAACCGTGAACAGACTCATGCATTAATAATCCTAAAGCGAGATACCTTGCACCAATAAAGACAACGGTGATTATATAGATGCTCCAATGAAAATAAGTTTCACAAAGAAAGGCTGCGATTAATATCATAGCCCATTCTTGAATGACTGAAAAAATCCCTTTCCACGTTTGGATATTAAAAAATGGACGTAGATCAATGCTATCTAAAATGAGATGAATTCTATCGTTGTAGAAGGTTTTTGAATTTACCATAGTGTGTAATTTAGAATTCTAGATTATGTTTCAAGTTAAACGGTAATTTCTTAAAGTGGAATAATTCGATACTACTAATCATCTTAATATGAGGCTAGTTGTTTACTTTGACGAAGAATAAAATCTCACTTACAAACTTTTATTAGTAATGAATCTAGCAGTTTTTAGTAAAACTATGTTTTTGATTCAATATTGAGATATGTATGCCGCAGTTTAGGTTCATATCTTATAACTGAGGAATTACAAGGAATTACTCTATCCAGCCGGAGAGACACAGGTGCAATCAAAGTCCTTGAGAAAACAGGCGCTCTACTCAAGCTACAGCAGGTAATGGGACATAATGATATGAAAGTATCACTTACAGATGAACCAGACCAGCTTGAGCGAATTATATCTCTGTAAGTACTCCCAATAGCATGAATTTGTTGTTCGGAATATTCCGAACACACGTTTGGAATCACGTGTAATTTCATAATCCCCATGTTTTCAATATCTTCACGAGAAGACCAAAACTACATCTCAATACGATTAATGGTCGCGGGTTCCATTATCTTCCTCTCCATGTTAAAACGCTGTTAATAACTGTTTTACACAGTGCTATTGACAAGATGTCTTTCTTCAGAAATTTATGACATAAAAATTCATTAAAACTTTTATCATGAAAAAACTCGTATTGGCATTATTAGTTCTGGTTGGCGTGTCCATCTCTGCTAGCGCTCAATCTAGAGGCGATGTATTCGTTGGTGGTAACTCCAATTTGGGAATTACAATAACGCCTGATTTTAATTTGAATGGTAATGTAACCGCCGATTACTTCATAAGGGACGGTTTATCTATTGGGGGAAATTGGGGCCTAGGAATTGGCTCGGCAACGTCTATCTCATTGGCTCCAAGCGTAAAATACTTCTTCATGGGCGATATTTTCGCCATGGTAAGTGCTGATGTACTTTCCATTGAGGGAGGAACAACAACCGTCGGTCTAAATTCATTAAATGCTGGAGTAGGATTTTGGTTGGCTTTGGCAGATAATGTCGTAGTCACTCCAACGTTAAACCTCTCTGACTTAACAAACACCCTAAACATCGGTATGGGTATCGCTGTCAAGCTTTAATCGAAGGGCAGTATTAGCTGATATAGCTAACTCAACTATAAAAGATTCCGACATAAAGTCAGAATCTTTATTTCGCATTCCCATTTCTTCTTTCATTGTTTTTCTTTCCGTAGTAGAAAACTATATAGCGAATAAAAAAGCCCTGATGCTGTGCAGCGCAAAATGCGCTAATGGAATCACCTGAATTTGGAAAAATGTTTGAGTTTATGGGTCAAGACAACGATCAGAATCCATTTACAATTGCAAGAACAATGTTAATGATGTGGAATGTTCCTAAAGAATAGGGACTAGATTTCACAGCCGTTTAATCATTTACTTAAAATCTCCATTGTAGCACAATGGAGATTTTTTTTGTCTTCACCATTTTAAGGTTTGCAACACCAGCAGAAAGTAACCCTCACTACTGAACATAAAAAAGCCCTGATGCTGTGCATCAAGGCTTTTCCTTGTAGATAACTCATTGGAAATATCGAACATAATTCTAACTCAAAGAGATTTATTTGATACTCATCATATAATGACCCTTATTATGAACGAATAACCCTGCAGCACAACTTACACTACAGTAGACTAATTAAAGTAAACTATATGAAATAAAAGGGGTTGAATTAATAAGTTTAAGAAAGGCCTTTCTAAATTTATTCTTTGTAAAATTATTTTATTAAATTGTATTAAAATATAAAATGGAAAAAATTAATCAGCTTATTAAAAATTATCTTGATTGGAGTAATGACTCCAAAAAATTTATTAAAATATTTCAAATAATATTTTACTATATACCTGCAGTATTAATACCTATAGGGGCTTTGGTTGCATGTTGGGAAGCTGGAGCCGACGAATATATGGGAGGTTTAGTTAAGGTTTTTGTAATTATTTGGGCTTTAGTCTTTGGCTACTTTAGTTTTAAAATTCTTTGGAGTAGGGCAAAAGATTTATTAACAGAAGTAGATGCTAACAAATACTTTGTTATACCTGCGTTAGCACATTATTTGAGGACTTATGGTGAAGTCTTCGGGGCGGTTTGTTTTACTATCCCAATTTTCTTAATTGGAGCTCAGATTGCTGCCATAGGCGGTGTTTTTGATCCATACATGTTTTATGATGTTCCTTTAATGTATGCTATAAGCGATTTTCCAATTATCGGTATATTTATTTTTCCCCTATATGGCTATTTTATTTTGCTATTTGCTAAATTAATGTCTGAAAGTCTAACAGCTTTAGTTGATATTGCTAATAATACAAGTAAATAACTTTATTTTATATTTTACACTATCCTAGAGTTAATAAAGCTATAATATTGTAAAAACGACTTTAACAAGACGGACCAGTGAAAATACTGGTCCGTCTTGTTTAGTAGACATTCTGGAGAAAAGGTCGAATGTTTAATACTTATCTGAAATCCTTACCAAACTCAGTTCTTTGTCCCACTGGTGAGACAACGCCTTGTAATTCCTGACACGGGAAGGTGATGAAGCTGCTGGATTTAATGAAGAAAGTCAGGTTTGCCCGGGGCGTTCTCAATTTTACGTGACAATGATTTAGTAGAGCCATAATTCTACATTGCACAGTATCCGTTATCATTCCAGCGATATATACAAAATCTTGTTACTTGGATAAAATTCCGGATTGGATGCCGCTTGCGGATCCACCGCTCCCATTCACGAGAATCAATGTTGATCATTTTTGCCTTTATCTCTGTCAATAATTTATCCACGGCTGTATCACAATAATCTGATTCAATTTTTTGAATGTATTGAATTGCAAGGAGTCCTCCCTGGGAGACTCTTTCATATACTTTTAAAGTCTCCATTAAAAAATACTAACTTATATCCAACTTATGCTGATGACTTACAGACCGCTTATCCTGATAAACAGTAACATTCTTATTTCTAATGCTAGTACTAGAATTAGCGAATTAAAACTCTTTAATCGTATTCAAGAAATTCTATCTCATCAATACTTATGTCATTATATACCGATCCCGTATTAATTTCAATTTTTATTAAATGATTGCCGGGGCTGATTAAAGGGCTTTCAACTTTCATAAAGTTCCAAGACGATTGATCACCTTCAATTTGCTCAGCTTCACCAATAGATGAACCATTTATATAAATGGTTGGTTCCTTGTTAGAATACCCTGGATTAAAGGTTTGAATCCAGAATCTCAACACTCCTTCATTAGTGAAGTTGGCCTGAAATCGAACCCAGTTAATACCATATGCACCACCCGCATACCAACAACTACCGTCATATCCATTGGAACTAATTTCCCATTCATCAGGGCCCGGACCTGGTTGTGATAAAAAAGTGTTTACCCCACTTAGACTATTACAACTATTTGAAGAAACCAAATTTAGTTGCGCTTCCGTTGTAGTAAAGGATTTCTCTTTTCCATAATACATTGTACCATTATCCTCGACGCACGCGCGGAAATAATACTTAGTTTCCGGCATTAGACCGGTTAATATGGCTACAAACTCTGGACCGCCAGTGGCAAGAATGTAATCGTCATCTTGAATACTAACGTTAGGTTCAGTTGAATACAAAAAACCAATATCTCCTAAGACTGTGCTATCATTAATGTTTTCAATAAGTCCATGAAGGTCCGCTGACCTTGAAGATATGTTTTCAGGTTGTTCCGTACTTACTCTTAAAAAGGAATTTGGTAGTGTCCAGGAAAGGTAACTCTCACAAGATCCTAGTAAAATAGCTAAGATGAGATAGCTTAGAATTAATTTTATTTGTTTCGACATTACTTGACTATAAAATATTAAAAGAGTTTGACACCCAAATTTCATCATCCGAAGCACTCACAGTAGGGCCTTCTTTAGTTACTCTCATGGTAAAACAATTGTCAGCATCAATAAAAGTAGGAATGGTAAATGTTCTTGAGTTACCACTAAAAAGAAGCCACCCACCAAAATTATGGACTACTGTTTCATTACAATACAATGAAACATTTTTGGCTTGACCAAAATTGTAAGAAGATGAATTCATGGTCACAACAATACTCTGCCCAGGTGTAAAAGAGGTTCCGGAAATTCCAATGTTGTAATACTGTCCATTAGTAATGGTAGTAATGCTGCAATTGAAGTTTGGTGCAATCGAGCATTCACAGTCCATAGTTAAGTGAAGATAGGTGGTCTCATCACAACCGTTTTGGCCCGTGGTTGTAACGGACGCACTGTAATTATTGTTAGTATAAGTTGTTCCATTAATCCATGTGTAAGGACCACACGTAGTTACGGTATCATAGATAAAAGTGGGATATAACACTGTTAAGTTTAACGTGACCACACTATCACATCCCGCAGCTGTTGTCAGGAGATGTGTAGCAGAATTATTGCTCTGAGTGTAGGTGTTTCCGTCTATCCATGTATAGCTGCTACAGGCAGTAATATTGTCGGTTCCTTGTAAAGGTGTGATAGTTAAATTTAGCGTAATAATACTATCGCATCCATTCGAAGTTGTTAGGAGATGTGTAGCAGAATTATTGCTCTGAGTGTAAATATTTCCGTCTATCCATGTATAGCTAGTACAAGCAGTAATTGTATCTACGCCTTGTAGAGGCGCAATAGTCAAATCTAAAGCTACAAGGCTATCACATCCGTCGGATGAAGCAACCAAATAAGTGGCAGTATTATTACTCTCAGAATATTCAATACCGTCTATCCAAGTGTATTTATCACACCTCCAAACGTTCATTGTATCCGATTTTAAATAGAACACCAATTCTAGTTCAAACAAAGTATCCACATCTTCATCACCTTTTACAATGAATGTTGCATCACTATTGTCACTGGTGTAGGTATTACCATCAATCCAAGTATAAGAGGAATCACAGGACAATACAGGATAAGAATAGCTCACCAATGTAGGCCTGCCCCACGTTAAGTAATTCTCACATGAAGTCAGCATTCCAAGTAGAATTAGGAAAAGCACATTAAAAAGACCACTTATCCTGATAAATCGTAACATTCTTATTTGCTTTATTAAAACTTTTTTCCTGCGCGCGCTGTGCTTTGGCCTCTTTACCCGCTTCACGTATTCCTGCAACATAACAAACAACCGCCGCTCCTGCAGAAATCAATGAATACTGGTGAAGGTTATTTGCATCTTCATATGCAGTAATGTCAGTTGGGTCACTCAAATATCTTTGATAGATTACCTGACTAAGACCTTCGCAAGTCAGCGCAGTTAAAGTGGATAACCAAAAAAGACTTCGGACATAGGTATCTTCTGGAGATTGGTTGTATCTACCTTTGGTGAGACTTGGTTTACCGGCTCCAGGTAGAATATATCCTTTCGCTACTGACGGTGCTATATTGGTGTTGACATATTTTTCAAAAACGACATTGAAGATTTCTCTATTATTGATCTTCGTTCGTAAAACATTAAAGGTGTATTTCCCTTTCCCCTTGGATTGAATCCAATTTCTGATATAGGATTCTTCATTCCCGTATGTTCTTGAAAACTGGATGCTCTTACCATTGTTGCAAGTGACTCGACGTCTGTCCCATTCAATATTGTATTCAAAAGTGGCCTTAGAATTCACAAAATACTTACCAATTTTAGGTAGCTCTTGCTTTAACAACTCTCCTTTTATTGCAGAAGCTAATGGGGTGTTATTAACATAAACCTCGGAAACATTTTCTCCAAGATAATTGCTTTTCCAAATAACTTGAACGTTCAGCTTACCGTCATCCGGCGAGCTTCTGACAAAATTTTGAAGCCTATGTTCAATATTTTTTTCTAATTCCTCATAAATTCCAAATCTTTCAAGAAGATACACTTGGGTTTCTATAGATTTCAAAAATTCCATAGTCTCCTCTAAAGACTTCATTTCTTTGGTTAACGTAACCTTTGTAGCGGGTAAAATATAATCTGACGCAAGACTATTGGACCCAAAAGCAACTGCTTCTTCGAATTTATCCAAATCCGCAAGAATCTGAAATTCGTTCTCTATTTGTAAGTTGAAGTCCTTTAAAGTTTGTGTGTACAAAACTTGAATGGAATCAATTGCCAGAAACTCCTCATTACTGTTTAAATGTCTCAATGCTTTGGCAAATTCTTGGTTCAGAACGTAACTCTTAGCCGTCCCAATAAAACCTTTAATAAGTTCTTTTCGCTCTTCTGCTTGCTTTTTTAGTTTAGCGATAATTAATTGTTCATTGCGGATAAAGGTATCCACGTCTTGTTTTTGATAGGCCAGTATTGATCTAGTATCGTACCTGTAATCTGTGCTTAATTTTATTTCAACAGACTTTCGATTATAAGTAAGAGTTTCAGAGGAATTTAAGTTTGTTGTTCTTAACGATTCTTCGGGGATATCACGATAGATGTTACTAAAACAACTAACTGATGGATAGTAAGCAATGATTCTAAGTGTAGGGTCTTTATGAGGTATGAGGACTTTAATTTTTTTATCATACTTCGACCAGGTCAACTCCTTCACAGGAATCACCATTTCATCGAGTTCAATCTGACCGGAATCATTAAAATAGTAATTAGACCAGTTATTATTGTATAAATATGATCTAAGCTCATCAATACTACAATCAGTGGCATAAATGAGCTGAGTCTCAGTAATACACTGAGCATTGGCGTTGGCGAATAATAGAACAAGTGAAGCCGCCAAAAAAAACCTTCTAATGATAAATGGCAAAATACTGAAGCCCAGATTGTTGGAAAATCTCATATGTAAAATCTTGATTCTTGAATGTTCTATAATTACTCTCAGACTTAAAGCGTGAGTCAACTTCATTTTCCCAAATGGCTTCCGCACCAATGGAACTTAAGTAATCGATAATTAGTTGCTCAACGTCGGCCTTTCTTTCATTCGGACTAACGTCAAACGAAAGTATTATTGCTTTTGGAGCTAATTCAGGTCGTAATTCATATTCTTTGACCCGGCTTTGATAAAAGCCTTCTCCAACTGTTTTTTCAACTAATTCAGACGGTAGACCCCAAAGGCCTACTTTACCACCAATGGCGCGATCATTCCCGGAAGAGAAAAGAATAGTGTCATGTATGGTATGGTACGATGACCGTTCACTCAGTGTTATTCCGTACGTATTAGATAATTGACCAAAACTCATTTTGTAAAGACTTTTATCCGACGAAAATTCCTCTACAAGGTCAATGACAGATTGAATTTCAAAATAATCGCTTTGAATACTGGATTTTTCTATGAACCTGAAATAATCATTAGTTGAATAATAAGGCAAGCCTACTTCAAATTGTGGAATCAAATCAATTTCGAGATCATTGCCAATGACCCCAGTAAGACCATTGTCATCTTGAATGAAGGCCTTTCCTTGATAAAAGGAAGTAGCATGCTGATACTGTGGGTTTACAACAATTCTACCATCTCTGTCGATGAAACCAAAGTCGTCACCAATCTTAACAGGCGCATACTTTTCATTATTGAAGGGCAATGCTTCTTCGAATTGTGGGGCTATCTCAACATTACCATCAGCATCTATCCATCCCCAACCATTATCATCTTGAACCATATACATTTCCCCATCATTGTGTAATTGATAATATTTGGGAGACAACACATAAAGCCCATCTTCATTGATCAAGCCATACTTTACCTCACCCTTGGTTCTTTTACCAAAGATTGCGCGATCATCAATAAAAGGCTCACAATAATCGAATTGATATGGAATAATTAATTTTCCTTGCGTATCAATGTATCCATATTTATCATCGTCATTACTAACAGGACATTTTCCCTCATTAAAATACGAATTGCTTAATAGATTTCTAAACTGCGGTTGAATGACGGTTTGGCCAGTTTGGTTAATAAATCCCCAAAGGCTCTCTTTAGTCTCACTATTCCAAAACTCAGCTGCGGCAAATCCATTTTGAAATGGAAACACAGAAATCATTTCCTTAGGAGCGGTGAAAATTTTTTCACCATTTTTCTTCCAAAGCTGTAGGGCTTCATTCGGTTTTGATATCCAAATTTTTGAGTCGCCAATACTTACATCTATTGCATCGCTGTTAAATATTACGTCACCGGAGGTATTTATGAAATCCATGTTGTACCCTCTCGGCAAATCACTGGGTAACCTTCCAATGGCTAGTCCATCGTGAAAATATGATAAATACTCATAACTGTTTCCTTCAATAGACTTACCATTCAAGTCCCGAAATGAATACTCACTATTTACTTGAACCGGAAATAAATTGAAGTCAATGTTATCTTGCGAACTCGAATAGTCAGTGCCACAACTTGACACTATAAAAGGTAGCAGAATCAGTAAAACCTTGATTTGTCTCATAGGAATCATCTTTAAATTATTTTGGACTTTATTAAGTTACTTCAAGCGTGCGTTAATCGGAACTGTGTACTGCATACGAACAGGCTTTCCGCGTTGCTTCGCCGGTATGAACTTTGGCAAAAGCTTGATTACTCGAATGGCTTCATCATCGATAAGTTTGTACGTCTTCAAAGAAGTTGGACATTATTGTTTGGAGTAAATTACAAAAAAATTGCTGATTTACTTCTAAGGTGATTTCTTCTTCGCTGTTTCATAGATTTTTGTTTTAGTAGTCGTCTTTGTTCAAGGATTATTTTGTTCGTACCGTTATAAACGCTTGCTGGAGTACAGTTATTTAGGGATTCGTGATAGCGTTCGTTGTTGTAGTATTCGATGTACTCGTCAATAGCTTTTTTTAAATCGCTTAAGGAGTAGTAATGGTGGAGCTTTACGACATTCTTCATGGATCTGTGATACCGCTCTATCTTTCCTTGTGTTTGTGGATGATTGGGTGCTCCATGTACTTGTGTAATACCTTTTTCTTTCATGAAGGCTTTTATATCCTCAGAGATATAACAAGAGCCGTTATCGGACAAGATCTTTGGTCTTCTACCCTCAGGAAGTCCAGTCTTTATAAGTGCTACTTCCACATTACGTTCTACATCCGGTGTCTTCATAGTCGTGCACAGTTCATGATGAATGATGAACCGCGAGTAATCGTCCATAATACTTGAGAGGTAAAACCATCCCCATCCTTCTACTTTGAAGTAGGTAAAGTCAGTTTGCCCTGGCTGTTTCATAGCAACTTGGGCTTCTGATAAAAACAAAACCCGAAGACAAAATGTCTTCGGGTCTCGGGTAGTAGCGGAGGCCAGACTCGAACTGACGACCTTCGGGTTATGAGCCCGACGAGCTACCAACT
>Ga0209603_1001822_pt1 | contig 21262 bp, 21 predicted proteins | sample COGITO_mtgs_1206_FD_184812 | JGI IMG/M metagenome (GOLD analysis project Ga0209603, IMG submission 184812) | Pelagic marine microbial communities from North Sea - COGITO_mtgs_120607 (SPAdes) (version 2) | ecosystem: Environmental > Aquatic > Marine > Epipelagic ... | reverse complement strand
AGCGCATTAGCTTTAAACAAAAGGTTCGCTTAAAATGCAATAATCCAAAAATAACTATAAATTGCTTTTTTTACACATAAACCATAGTAACTTTTCTTTTTTTATTTAATACTGCTAATTTTTTTTAGTGCTGTTATTTCATCTGAATTAGTGTCTTAATCTATGTTGGGTTCATTAATTTTTTGAATATCATTCATCTTTAATTTTTATTCATATATTCACACTACTCATAAATATTAATACCATCTTTTTCAGCAACTTCTTTGAAACGATTAATTTTACTAGCGAAATTAATCCCTTTAAATTTACCTTCCTTACCAGCTTCTGCTATACCAATTACTTCATCTGAATCTGAAAGGACAATCGGTCCACCACTACTCCCAGGATGTATTGCGCAATCAATTTTAATTAAATCAAACTCGCCATTTGCTTTTTTTATTGAAGGACTACTTACAATTCCTTTTGTAAAAGAAAACATACCATTTGGATAACCAATGGCTTTAATATCATCATTTGGAGCAATCAAATCTGAATCGCCCAACACTAACTTAGGCATACTTTTAGGAAGAACAGATGGATTGACTAGTTCTAATACGGCAAAATCCATTTCAAAACCTTCTTTTTTACATTTCCATTTCACAGTTGCAGAAGTAGTTATTTGAGGGTCTAATTCCATAAAAATCAACTTTACCTCCGCTCCGATTTTCACATTTTTCACTACATGTCTTGCTGTAAGTAACGTCCTTTCACCTGTTAAAAAAGCCGAACCAGTAGCTTTTCCTGTACTAACATATGCAACTGGTTGCGTAATAGACTTTGATGTTTCCGCCTTTGTATACTTGGCAACATAAGTTTCCATTAAACCCAAAACTAAAGGGAGTGAAAACAATAAAATAAAGAACGCTATCTTTTGTTTTTTGAGTTGATCTTGCAAATATTCTTTGTACTTTGATTTATCTATTTGTCCTATTGGTAATTTCATATCTAAATTTATTAGTGTAAATTCTCTTTTACCTGTGTCTCATTAAAGTAGGGAATTCGTTCTATTCTATTTAAGTTTCCTACAGAAATAAATTGTTCTTTTGCATTCTTTAACGATGTCAAATCACGTGTTGGCAATAATGATTTTTCAATTACATTCTGGTCTTGATTGCCACCGAAGTAGGCATAACTTTTAAAAATTGCTATAGAATTTATAAGGTTACTATTTTTACAAAAAGTTTGATTGTCTAAATTATCAGAATCTTCATTCTTGTTTTTTCTTATCGCGTTTCTAATATTATTTATCGAAGGCAAATCATTGTATAGATATATCGTCTTTAAAAAAGTTGAATCCTGAAACACAGAACGAGAACCAATATCTTGATCTAACTTCACCAATGCCGGTGGCGCTGTATTTAAAACGGTTGTATCGGAACATAAAAGTGATTGTAACGATTTATTTGGATGGTTGGATACCAATTTATCAATAGAGACCTTACCGTGTTTATTATTTTGGTTAATAATAGTAGACATAGGTGTTAAAATATCAAAATAAAGATTATTACTATCCAATAAAAAACCCCAAAGACTATTGTTTTTTAGTATGATATTTTCATTAATAATTTCTTGTAAATCGATATTAGACTTCAAATTAATAGTCTCAGAGCTAAACTTACCACTTGGATAAATGTTAAATATCATCCCATAAGAATCGCTCATTGTTTTAATTAGCTCTTTTCGTTTTCTGAAAGCCATAGATTGACCTGGATTATCCTTCACAGTTGACAATGAATCCATAAATAAATCAAGTCTTTTTATGGATGGTAGAGAGGTTTTTCCATCTGTTGTTTTCAAAACCGTATCTTGAGTTTGTATATATTCTTTAAATAGATCTAATTCACGTTTTAATAAATGAATTTTCATCAGCATAGTTATATTATCTAATTGCTCTAATACATAATGCTTTTTTAAACCAAAAGTTTCATAGCTGCTTTTGTTTTTATCTAATTCCTTTATTTTAATTGAAAGTAATCTATTCCAGCTAGATGGATTATCATCTATTTTATATTCATCCTTCCAAAAACTAATTAATGAATCTAAGTGGTCAACATAACTTTCTAAATAGTGTTTCGCTGTTTTTAGGTTTGGTATTGATTTTACAAAACTTGAAAATTCAACTGACATTTTTTTGATAAAACTATCACGAGCTTTGAATAAGTTATTTTTTATTTGATTATAAACATTAGATTCTCCATCTGAATTGTATGTATTAAATAAAAGATCTTCTAGCGAACTAAAGGGCTCAAATTTATTTTTTGATAATTTTTCGACCAAGCTTATATTAAAATTACTAATAGAAGATGTGTTCTGATGAGGTATATTATTTAGTTCGTTAGTGACGATATAATCAATAGCATCCTCTGCCTCTTTTTTTGCTTTATTATTTACTAATACCTCTTTATTTTTATATTTATCACCTAACCAGTCATCAACAATTTTTTCAGCGTATTCAAGAGCTACATATTCCTCCAATAACACTTTTGGATATTGTATCATGGAAAGACCAATAGAAACAAAATGTGAGATATGTTCTGCGCCAGCAGCACCATCAATCCATCTTGCTGAAGCTACATCTTGCAAGCCCTGACCTTTGCTGTTTTCATTCCCTAATAAAGAAATATACAAACCTATAGTTTTGAACAAAGGAGTTAAATCTGTATAATCGCACATATAAGTATTATTTATAGTACTTTGACTAAAGTAATCGGGGGAAATAATGATATTCGTATCAAATGGAGCTTTTAGACCTATCGAATTGGGCAAAGGAATATTATCTGGCCACATGACTTCAAATTTAGTTCCTTGCTTTGAATAGTATTCTAAAGCCTTTATAGAATAATACGAATTGATGAAGAAATTTGAAGTATTTTGATTAAGATCTGTTTCTTTGGGCATCATTAGTATTGAAAACAAATTCTGAGGATTTACAAACTGTCTTATCAAATATGCTAAATCTATTAAAACACCTGAGCCTGTTCCTCCTGTTAAAGAACCAGTTACATAAACTGCATCAAAGCCTGAAGCAACCTTATTCAAATTTAAAATTTTTTGTTTAACATCGTCAAAATTTGCCCACAATGACAAACGACCATATGATGATTTCCCACCAGCACCAGAAGTACTTAAAGCAGTTGTAGCATTGGGGATCCAAGATGAATCAATGTTACTATTTCCTCTAAATTTACTAATTGAATTTGACATGTTCTTCAAACTCAATTCTACCCCTATTATATCATTTGTGCCAAGTGGAGTTTTTCTTGGTTTATTTGACAAATCTGTTTCCAAATAAAGATAATGTACATCACGAGACTTATTCTTACCTGTAAACTCATAATTAAACTGTTGAGCTTCTTCTAAAACTTTTAGGCCACTTGAACCTATTCCAATAAATAATGTAGCCATATCTTATTTTTTTAAATTTTTTTTCAATTTAGAATAGTTAAAAGAGAATACTCCAATTATAGAAATAAAAAGTGATATCTGAGGAAATAATCGCAGATATAGATTATCTGTGTCTAGATTGAATTCCATCCAATTAAAACTATATGCACCATTGTATATATACAATATGACAATGTAAATACAAAACAAAACACATAACAAACCTAAACTTAAGAGGTAATTAAGTTTCAATCTTTCATTTATACTTAGTTTTGATTTCTTATTCTTATCAAAACTAACTAATAAAAACAACCAAATCATTATTACCGAAACAGAAATTATTCCAAGTGTTTCAATTACCAAATCAAGAACACTTAGAAACTCAGTACTTATAAAAATATCATACATAGTTTTATTGTTTTTTTATTATTCTGCAAATCATTATTATTGACTAGCTTTTATTTTTTCTATTAAAACTTATTACCTCTCATATATTAAATCACCTGGTGTAGCATCTTTAAGTTTACTCCATATTCTTAATGAAATTGTAAGAATAGGAATAATAATAAATGCTATTATTAAATGTAGAATATCAAGATTAATATACTCGATAACATTTTCAATACTAATGTTAAAAATATTAATCAAAGAGTCTAATATAATACTACCTAATATATAACTTAATAAATATGCAACCGTAAAAGCACTTACAACAAGTAAAGAGGAGATAAGAGTATAAATTAGTATTACTGAGTTATTACCAAGGCCAAATGCTTTTAGAGTCCCTAAATTTCGTTTCGTTTTATCGATATGATTATTTATGAGGTTCGTTGTAAATATGAATATTGAAAATACACTGAAAAAGATTAAACTAACAGAAAGTAAATTAGCCAATTTATTAAAAAAATTGAAGTTCTCCTTCGCTTCAATAGTACTCATATCTATCTTTAATTTGAACTTATTATGCAAATACTCTTTGAATAGTTTTATATTATCCAAATTATTAAATGAAAAAGAAAAATACTCAGGATCTGATTTTAATTTTGCAGCAGCAGTACAATCTATCTGATGATAATCATAAAATTGAATTGCTTTGGGAAACTGTTTTAATGCTTTTTCTCTTTCAAAATTATAGTTTTGAATTCCGTATTTTTTAATAATTATTCCATTATTAAATAATAAAATATCTTTAGATTCTATGGAGTATCCATTTTCTAATAAAGCTGCTGGAATCTTTTTTATTTCTGGTAAATAAAATTGTAAATATGTTTTATGGTTATAATCCTCAATATCTAAACAATTATAGTCTTTTCTTTTTATAGAGTTATAAAACTTTTTACTTATCAATATGTCTGCATAGTCAGGTAATTGCTTAACCACACCTGAAATTGGAATTGGCAACAAATCTCTATTTTTTTGTCCAAAATTGACATAATTAATATAATCTACATCTAAATTATCATACCCTAACTTTTCAAGAAACTTAGTTGTTACAATACATCCAAATTCGTTATCAGTAAAATTAGTGTCTGTTAAAAACACATCACTATCAGAAGACATAAATTTAAAAAACTCACTTTCCTCATCTATTAAACGTGCAGATGCATTCTCTTCTTTACCACTAGTATTCATGAAACCGCGAAATATTATATGTACTTCACTTACTTCACCATAAGAAAATTTACTTTTAAGATCTTTTTTTTCAAAATCTTTAATAGAAACTTCCTTACCAAATAATGGCTTTGTAACTTTTACAAATTTTATAAATGGATCATCCATTTTTATTTTCAAGTATTGTGTAGCACTTTTACCAAGTCCAATTGCAACAAGTGAAATGAATATAATTACAGTCAATACTAATAAGCTTTTTCCATTTTTACCAGCGATAGATTTATATTCTGGCCATCCAAAATACCTGATAAATGCTCTTTTCTTCATTTTAGTTTAGCTTTTTATATAGTTTGTGATCGAGTAGATCCAATAGTTCTTTGTCAGAAAAAGAAGTAGATGAAGTATACCATTTTTCATCTTCTTTATTCTTTTTAAATATTGTTTCTGAGTTTACATGTCCAAAAAAATCATCTAAACCGTCTCTTTTAACTCTATCAATTAGTACTATTTGTGAAGCGAACTCTAACGATAAATTAATATCATGAGTTACTATAATTTTTGTTTTTTCATCAGTTTCGTTGTGAAGGATGTGCATTAATTTTCGCGCATTTCCCTTATCTAAATTACCTGTTGGTTCATCAGCAAAAAGTACGGTATAATCTGTAACTATGGCACGAGCAAAAGCTATTCTTTGCCTTTGTCCTCCGGAGAGTTCATTAATTGGTTTGTCAGCAGATACATCCTCAAGTATTTTAGAAACAACAGCCTTTGTTTTTTTATCTGCTTCTTTCTTGCTATCTCCTTGTAAAATTGAAGTAATTGCAATATTGTCGAAAGCACTAAGCGTATTAAATAGATTTGTGTTCTGAAAAATAAAACTAAGATGCTTATTTCTAAAATCAGCAATTTTACTCTCTTTAAGTGTCCAAAGTTTCAGTATACTAGTATGATCCGAATTATTTACTCTAAATTCAAATATAGTATCATTCTTTTTAGCCTGAAAAACAGTATTATTCATGACTCCTAAAGTTTCTAGAACCGTACTTTTACCTACGCCAGATGGTCCTATAAAAAAAGTGCTAGAACCTTCTTCTATATTCAGACTATCTATCTCTAATACAGGTTTAATATTTGAAGCATACTTACACTTCAAATTTCTAATTTTAAAAACATTATTCATTACCTGGGAATTTATCTAACGGTATCCAATAGAATCTCTGTCCTGCCATTTCAAACATAGAGTCATCAAAAGGATTATTTGTAAATTTCTTTGCTTGATTTCTAAATTTAGAATAAAACTCTTTGAAAGTATTGTCATCTAGTTTGTTAAGATCTCTTAAAAGTAATTTTGAAATACGTGAATCACCACTAAATGGTACACCTAGTATAATATCCCAAATATCATTCATAGTTTTATTTTCTACAACATCTTTTGGTGCTCCTAGCATGTCCATAGCTTGTTGGGTTAGAGCAGTTTTTAAAGCTTGCTTTTTTGACCCAATTCCACCCCATTTTTTTAGTTTATTTAATGTCCTATCAATTTTATCCTTTTCATCCGCTGAAAGGAAAACTACAGGATAAAAACATTCTGTACTTTTATTAAAATACTTAATAGATGTTCTTCCCTTAGATGAAATTTCTCCTAGATTCATTAATAATTTAATCTGATCTTGAGTAAACCCCATTCTTTTTAAGTAATCAATAAACTCAGGTGTATATATTCCCTGTTTACCACCTTCACCACCTAATATATTTTCTAGTAATGCAATTTCCTTTTGAATCTTCTTTATATATATATCTGTAGAATTATTAATGTTTTGTTCTAAGATTTCTGTACTCATTGCTCTATTAGCTGAAGCATACGTAAAGCGTCCAAACATCATAAATGCATTATCTTTATTTCCGTTACCGTACGTTAATTTATAAGTGTTATTTGTACTTATTTGTGTTAATTTAACTTTTGTATTGTCATTAACAATAACATTAGCAGCATTATATAAATAATCTTGAGCATCCCAATTAAATTTTTGGAAACTTATATTACTTCCAGCAATAACCTGGAAAGCAATTAAATTAATATTATATTTATTCATTTCGTCAACTACTTTGGCAACTGTATATCCTCTAGAATCAGGGTCATGGTTTCCTGCATCTCCTATAAGTACAACAACATTACTATGTTTTTTGTTAAAACCAGCCTGTTGAATTCCCTTTATGAGTCCTTGATATTGTGCTTCAGGAATATCAAAATCTTTACTTTCACAAACTATAGTTGATACTTTGGCTAAAACTGTATTATAGTCAGATGTCAGTGGTTGGATTTCAAAAGCTTGATCACCGTCTGCATAATCTCGATAAACAGCGATACCAAACCTTAGCTTGGCATTAGTTCCTGTCAATTGATTGTTTGAAATAATATTTTGGATACTCTTGTTGATGGCCTTGTAATATTTGCTCATACTCATTGTTGCATCAACAATAAACATAACATCTACATTGTTAACAGCATTCTTAAGTCTAACTATTTTTTTTTTTGCAGCTACTATTTCACCTTCAGGTCCTGCTCCTTTGACCTCCATACGTGCAATAGATGCAACTCTTTTTATATTTGGTTGGTTATTATCTGTGCCTAAAATAGGCATACGCATTATGTATGGATCTTTCCTTTTTCTTTCAATATTTAAGTATTTAATAATATGCGCCTTAGATGTGGTATAGTCTCCATTACTAATAAAATCTTTAATGTATTTCTCATCATCAGTAAATATTGGGATTTTGCTATTTTCATAATTTTTAACTGCGGTATTTCCATAACTTGATTCTAAACAGACCCTGTGGTCCCAATTGGTAATATTTAATTTTAGCATCCAACCTGAAACCCTACCTCCGGATAACAATTCAGAACTACCACTAAGTTTATCTGAACTAGAAAGTAATACCATATTTTGTGTTTCTTTTAATATGTAGTATATCTTGAATTTTTTTGCAGTTCTTTTGTTCTCAAATCTACTACTAGTAGAAGGGCCATTATAAAATTTTTTGTTTTCTAATTCATTTTTAAATGAATTCATTGTACTAGGATCTAGGTTACTCACGGAAACTAGAATCATTGCTTTCTTTGTACTAGACTTATCGTTTAATAAGGCTGCCTTGTTTGATAAAATTAAATTTTCTGCTTTAATCCATCCACGTTCTACATCTCTTTCTTCAACACCATCTTTCATTAACACTTGGGAGTATACCAATAGCCAATTTCCTCTTACCTCTTTGACGGTAAGTCGTTCCATAAAAGACAAGGTGTCGCTTTTTTGCCTACCATCAATCGTGTAAAACAGAGAGTTATTATCCCTATCACTATATACTACCCAACAGTAAGAGTCATTTGACTCTAATGTTCTTAGGTCAATCTCATTATTATATATTTGATCCATGTATGATTTTTTACTATAATTAGTAAAGACATCTGGTGTAGACAGGTAACCACTTTTACATGTAGTTTGTGCATACAGTGCTGTACTTCCCTTAATTATCACTATAAAAAGTAGAAATATAGTGATACTTTTTTTAGTTTTTAATATCATATTTTTTTTCTTTAAATATTTTGTAATTTGATTTATATTCTTCAGTGTTCTTATCTCCAAATGGATAGATGCCAACGTTTACATTATTGATTAATCCTTCTCTACTTATAACTCTATTGGTTAGTAAAAAACGATTAATAAATATGTTTGCTCTATCGTTGGCAGTCAATAGGAAACTAAATGTTACCTGATTGTTTTTTAAGTAACCTTTTTTTGTAATTAAAGCATTTAGTGCATCAATATCTTTATTAATATCAGGAGAAGATGGTGTTACGTTAATTTTACTAAGCTCTATATCTATCTTATTTATATCATCAATAAGTATAGGTTTGCCTTCAAAACTAATAAAAACTAAAAATTCATCTGTAGTAGTTGTAGAGACAATCTGTTCAGTTATTTCTATAACTCTTTCTAGGTTAGGTCTATCACTTAAATCTATGTATATAATTGCTATATTATCAGCAAACATATTTACATGTATGGATATAAATAATAGTATAAAAAATATCTTATTCATCTTAGTCTCGTTATTTAATTAAAATTGATAGACTTTACTGTTTTGTTATTGCCTCCACAGCTTCCCCTAGAATTCCATTCAATATTTACTTCGAATGTAGTTCCATTATTTTTCCATTCAGTACGTAATCTGTTAGATAAATCATTAAGGTTCATTTTTTTACCTTTAAACTTTATTAAGAAAGAGTTAATAGTAACTGATTTAAATTTAGATAATGCATTTAAGTTTCCTGGATTTTTAGCATAGTTTTTAGCAATACGAACATACTTTTCAGCGTTAAATTGTGAACAAGCCATTATTCTACCTATTCCTGGACTGGCTCGAATGGTATCTCGTCCTATTATATAACCCCATACATCATACTTACTATTTATTTCATTTAATTTCCATTTTTTTTGGTCTTTATACATTCCATTTCTTCCGTTAATAGAAATCATAATTGGTTCGTTTGGATCAATTTTATCATAATTAGATAATACCTCTAATTCACAATTACATTCACTAGGCTTCACACTTAATGTTAACTTTTCTCTACAAATAGCTCTTTCGTTAACTGGAGTCTTTATTTCAAAATTACTTATCATTTTTGATGGAGAAGATATTTCTCCAAATCCTGTATTCCAAGTTAGTTTTATAAAACCAGAAGAACAGGGATATATTTTACCCTCAATAATTGCTATTTTTTCACCATTTTGAATGGCCATAAATCCTGCCTCACTAAAGAGTTTAGGATTCTGATCAAATAGAAATTTTTCTTTTTTCGTTAAATCAATGATTAATATTTCTATGAAATTATCCTTATTGTTAGTTTTAATTGAGAGTTCAGTTGGTTTTAAATCAACTGGATCTGTTTTACAATTTTTTAGAGAAAAAAGTATGATTACAGTTATTATTAACCCTATAATTATAGCCAATCTTCTATTGTTTTTAATAACCCCTATAAACTTACCACCTTCAGAAGCAGATTTTTCAGAAATATTACTACTGCCACATAATGGACATTCAAGAATAAAATTCTCTCCTTTAAATTTTTTGCCACAATTATTACAATTATAATTTGCCATATTTTAAAATTTATATTTAAGATTCAAATTAAGGTAGATATCACTGAACCTAAATTCATTTGAAATATTTGTAATGCTATTCAATTCTTCACTATTACCACTATAACTTTTTGTATTCTCTTCAAACATATTAGAGAACCCATAATTATTCATAAATGATAGATTTAATATAGTTCTTTTTGAGATTTTTCTTCCAATACCAAGAGAGTAATAAGCAGAAAATAGACTCTTTACTGGAAGCAGCTCTCCGTTACCTTCAATATCATAAGTACCAAAATCATATACACCATTTTCGGCAAAAGTTATTCCATACAAATCTTCATAATAACCACTATAAAAAGCATTGGCGGTTGACGAATAATCAGCTGATATTGAATAATGCCATTGTGTACCCAATTCAAAATTTAAAATATATTTTTTATAGTTTAATTTGGTATTAAATGCTATTGGCACTACTAGGTAACTTAGGTTTATTTTTTCAGATATATTTGTAATGCTATTAGTACGCTCATATTCATAATTATCGGGATCTATTTCTATTGTTGAATAACTATATTTATTTACATCCGCTGTAAAGTTTAAGTTTTTATAATGAAGACCTGTTTTTAAATAAAAATTATATTTTGAGTTATAATTTTTATTTAGATGTATCCCTAGATCAACACTTATATCATAGGAGAAATTATTGTTTAATAAATATTGTTTACTATCACCAGTATATTTCACAGGAGATAAATTAAAAGGATTTAACGAAACTCCAACTTCTGCATAAAACAATGGTTTTGTAAAAACTATTTGCCTAGTGTTATTGTCTCCTCTCTCACTTCGTTCATATTTGTCTATATTATCAATACTAATTGTTGAACTACCAATAACATTCTCATCGCTACTTTCTACAACAAATTCATTAGATTCATTTAAATATTTAATAATATACAGTCCACTAGGGTCTAAAGCAACCGAATTACCATTAATCACTAATGAATCTCTATTGGCCATCGACTTAGCATTTCCTAAAATAGTTTTAATCTTGCTATCTATTACAAAATATTTCCCTAATTCTTCAGTAAGTAAAACCTTTTTTATTTGATATAAATTTTCATTTAAATTAAATTTAATAATTATCTCAGCATCAAATGTGTCTTCGTAATTAATATTTTTACTAGTATCTCCACTAATTTTTTTCTTTACAAAAACAGATATTTCACCTTTTCCATTATCATAACTCCTAATAGAACTAATTTCAGTCGGTTCTATTTCAACCTGCATAGGTTTCTTGTAGTTATTTAAGATTAAAAGTAAGTAATCTTTTATCTTTATATTTTCATTAAGATTGTTATCTGGCATTATATCATTGTTGACCTCTGAATTTTCATCTACAAAAAGATTTTCGAAGTTATCATAATCTCTTCCTTTTCGCATATCATAATAAAATTGATACTTTTCTACTAATTTTAATGCTTCCAGGTTTACCTTTTGTGTAGTTATATCATCAATGGTATACTGAGAATAAGTAACTGAACTTATTAAGAGTAGAATACAAGTAGCTATTGTGTTTTTTATTAGTAGGTTCATTACTTTAAAATAATTTTCTTATGCATAATTTTCCCTGACTCATTTATTCTAATATAATAGATTCCTGGTGGTGTTCTTTTATCTAATATAAGAGTGCTTTTATTTTTTGTAATACATTTTATTAATCTACCATTTATACTATAAACTTCTACTCCAGACTGTTTCAAGTTTAGATTATCAAAGTAAATAGTTCCATTAGAGGGGATAGGATACATTAATACATTTTCTACTGATGAAACATCATTAATTGAAACTTTACCAGCATCTGGATTATAATACGTGTATACCTGACAGCCATTAAATGCCTCATATTCGAATGAAGTCCGAAGCCAGTATCTATATTTATTAAAATCTAGGTCATTTGACATTTGTACATACCTTAGATTGGCACCATCTATTGTTACTGAGTTACCAGATTCCAAGATGTCATAACCCCATTGATATATTAGTCCAGCAGACTCATCTTTTCCAATTAAGATATTAGAACTAGGCTTTCTAATGATATTTGTTTTGTTTGGCATTGAGTATTCACTAATTTGAATTGGTAAGGTTATAATCGTTGAACATCCAGTCGAAACTATAGTTTGCTCAAGATATATAGTTCCTTTTTTTCCTGGTGTATTATCCCAATTAATAACGCATTCTGTTGAATCTGCTCCTTGAACAATCTCTCCGCTTGTACATTGCCATTGATATGAATAAAAGCTATTTACATTACTGATTTTGTAAATAACATCCTTTTGATTAGCACACACGTTTTCTTCTCCTAAAATATCCACATCATCGGGTAACATATTAACAGTAACTTCACTGGTGTTTGAAAAGGCTGATTTACATAAATTTGTATATTCAACTTTATAATAGGTAGTACTGGTCAAATTTGATGGTTGATAATCTTTGTTTGTTGCACCACTTATATCACTCCAAATAGATTTATCACTAGACATTTGCCATTGATATGTATAGGATCCATCTCCACCTGTTGGAAGTTTAGTGGTTGTAATTAAACTTGGAATCTCGTTATAACAAACGGGATCACTTTCATTTATGATTCCAGTTATGAACTCAGGATATACATTAACCGAAACAATATTTGTTGTGACATTATCACATCCAAATGTTGATGAAACTATAGTTCTATAATGCTTTGTTTCAGTTAAGGCTGTATCCTGATAGGATATAGAAGTAGCTCCGATGATATCATTCCATGTTGTTAAATCACTCGATTCTTGCCATTGATATGTGTAATTTCCATCAGCTCCAGTTGGTAAGGTGCTAAAAGTTAATAAACCGGGAATTGTGTTGTAACAAATAATATCTCCAACAATCTCTCCTGCTGTTAGTTCGTCATAAACCTCTATTTCTATAACATTTGTTACAGAAGGTCCACAACCATAGACAGAACTAGTTTGTAATCTAAAGTATGCATTTTGAATTAAATTACCTGGAGAATAAGTAGTTGCATTTTCTCCTGTTAAATTAGCCCATGTTAAGCCATTATTAGATTTTTGCCACTGATAATTATACCCTCCAGAACCTCCTCCCGAAGGGGTTTCAATCATTTCAAGTGTATTAGATAACCCTCCATAACATAAGGCTTGATTACTTCCTATTTTCCCAGGATATATTTCAGGGAGAACAGTAACTTCACTGGTGTTTGAAAAGGCTGATTCACATAAATTTGTATATTCAACTCTATAATAGGTAGTACTGGTCAAATTTGATGGTTGATAATCTTTGTTTGTTGCACCACTTATATCACTCCAAATAGATTTATCACTAGACATTTGCCATTGATATGTATAGGATCCATCTCCACCTGTTGGAAGTTTAGTGGTTGTAATTAAACTTGGAATCTCGTTATAACAAACGGGATCACTTTCATTTATGATTCCAGTTATGAACTCAGGATATACATTAACCGAAACAATATTTGTTGTGACATTATCACATCCAAATGTTGATGAAACTATAGTTCTATAATGCTTTGTTTCAGTTAAGGCTGTATCCTGATAGGATATAGAAGTAGCTCCGATGATATCATTCCATGTTGTTAAATCACTCGATTCTTGCCATTGATATGTGTAATTTCCATCAGCTCCAGTTGGTAAGGTGCTAAAAGTTAATAAACCGGGAATTGTGTTGTAACAAATAATATCTCCAACAATCTCTCCTGCTGTTAGTTCGTCATAAACCTCTATTTCTACCGTGTTGGAATTCAGCGAATTACATAAGCCGAAATATTCGACTCTGTAGAAAGTACTTTTAGTTAGACTTGACGGTTGATAATCTTCTTGAACAGCGCCAATAATTTGGCTCCAATTATTTCCGTTATCCGATTTGAACCATTGATAGGTGTGATTTCCATCTCCTCCTTTTGGAATAGAGGTGGAAGTAATTAAATTCGGAGTTGTATTGTGGCAAATAGCTTGATTACCAGCAATTGATCCAGCAACTGAATTAGTAAATAAGGCTAATTGAAAGCTACTAGTAGTAACGTTAAAATTTAAATCATCAGTAGAATCTATTAAACACCTATAATATACATTATTTAACGAATAGGGGACATTTGAAATATTAAGCGTTTCATTATTTACTCCAGAATATATGGAATCATCACTAAGGTCAGACCAATCCACCTGATTAATACTCTGCTGCCATTGACTATTATAAACTGTATCGCTGTAGTCATCTATAAATAAATTGAAGGAACTGTCTTGACATATCTTAGACTTATTAACAGATACTGTCTGTGCTCCCAGAATATTTGTAATTAAGAGCAAGAAATAAAAAACATTTTTTCTTTGTAAATTAATCATAGGCTTGAATAAACCTGTATTTGCTAATTTATTTATCATGACAGTAATTTTTATATTCTTCAAGATTTTTTATTTAGTTATACTTAATTGAGTATATTTCTTTATTTTCATCATTAATTAATTAATTTTTCTCTGGCACTGTGCCTGTCGTCTAACCAAAAAAGGGATCAAACTTATAATACCAAAAAATAATCCAACTACTAATGCATTTGCTAAAGTCAAACCTATTTTTATTCAAAATTTAATATATCATGAATAGATACTTTATAACTTTTTACTACCCCATCTTGGACCTGAATGCACTTTATTAAAATTAGTTGTTACATTGTATCCATTGACTCGAGCAATATTTGTAGCACCATCCTCTAACATTTTACTACCACAGTTAAGATAATCAACGCACATAGTTGTAGAAAAATTCTGGCGTAATGCTTTTAGTAATATTGTTTCAGAGCCTGGTTGCCCTAAACGAATATAAAAAGGATAGTTTCTAGCGATTGTTCTAACACCGTTTTCATCAATTGCTGAAGTTAAACTCGTTATTGCATTTGGGTGATACTTTAGCATTTCAACTAAAACGTCACCAGCAGCAAATCGAACAGATTGCCTTGTGTTACGCATCTTTTGCTTCATAGTACTAACTGCAGGTTCACCTATTCGTGCTAGTAATTGAACGGCGTCTTTATCATCAACAATCTTCTTACTTAAATATTTAATTGCTTGCTCTGGGTAGAGGGAAATTGCATAAAGTAATTCTTTTGAAGATTTATTCTGATTCCATTTCTTTATAACCTCCTTTATTCCTGAGCTTCCGTGTTTTTTAACTGATTTAGCTAAAGATTTTTGAAAACTAGTAGAACTATTTTTTATCATTAAACCATCTACAATAAAGTAAATTTTTTCTTTGTCTGAAATTGAATGTTGGGGATTTGGGTCTGTTATAAATGAGATGTATTTATCAAGGTTTTTATTTGTTGATTTAGAATAACGTTCTAACATGTTTTCTAATGCATTCTTGGCCAAATATTTTTTTGAGTTACTGGTAGAATGTAAATCTAGTAATAGCTTAGAGGCTTTTGTATCTAGAGAATCAGCTAGGGCGTATGCAATATCTTTCCTTTTATCAATATCATTAGATTCAATTAATTGCTGAACTTGTTGCTCAATATTTATCGGAGAGCAAGAGCTGAAAAATATAATGACGGAGAAAATTGATATAAATAATTTTAATTTCATAATTTATTTCTTTTGCAATTTATATAAAATTATTTAAATGTACAATTCAAAGTTTTTAAGTTTAACTAGCTTTATTGTTTTTCCTATAATTTTTTTTTAATTTGCCAAAATTAATACTTTACACTGAATTCATATTTCAGTGTAATATTTTTTTACTTAAATAAGATCTTTTTATTATTTGCAAGGACTTCTGCATTTTAATTTTAGATCCTTAAGAAACGAGCGTTTGCTTTGATGACCAGAGAATTTTACAATCACTGAAGCGGGGAGTCCCTTTAGAAATTAATTAGCACAAGAAGAGTGATGAGCTTTATACGAACTTCCCAATTCCTGTTTTTTTGAAACGAGTTTGTGAAATAGATGGTTTCTTACTTTTGACTAAAAGCTTAATTAAATAGTAGTTTTTGTGTTTAGTTGAAAATTTTTAGAACTGAAATGTCGTTTCAGTATAAAATATTATATTTGAAAATAATATGAAAAAACCTTGCAAAAGCTCAAAACCTAAATGAAAATAAAGGATTTAAAAATTAAAGGAGCAAATTTATATTTTAGTTTTTGCCACCAAAAAGCAGAAAGATCTTTCTTTTGGAAAGGCAAACAATTCCCATTATGTTCTAGGTGTACAGGAATAAATTTAGGTTATTTTATTTTACCTTTTTTCATTTTTGGTGTAATAAAAATAACTCTTTTATGGACTATCATAATCATTCTACCAACATACATTGACGGAACAATCCAAGCATATTTCAATATAGAAAGTAATAATACAAGAAGATTTGTAACTGGATTAATGAGTGGAATTGGAACAATGTCTTTAGTATCAATAATCGGAATTTATATCGGAAATCAAATATTAACAATAATCAATAAAATTTAAACTATGTCAGAACAATTAGATCCAAAAGAAAATCCTAATGACAAATTAGGTACAGGGTTACAAGTTTTATCATTTTGTATTCCATTAGCAGGTGCAATCATTTACTTTAGCAATAAAAGCAACAGTCCAAACAAGGCGAAAATGGCATGTCACGCTGCCTTATGGGGATTTGGACTTGGGATTTTACTTCAAATATTAGCTACAGTAGGTGGAGCTTAAATAAAAACTACTACCAACAATTACCATTGTTGTAAAACGTTATTTTATATTGTGTTCAATCAATTCATAAGAAGTTACTTTTTCATTTTCAATCCACTTGTGATATATTAAACCAATTCCTGGGCTAAAAAAGAACTCTATGACTTCATTTTGTTTAACTTCTTGGGGAATTAACATGTATTTTATAGAATTAAATTCACCTATTTATTTTTGTCTTACTGATAAAACAAAAACAAAAAATGGTATATTTAAATATTAAGTTGTAAAACAAAACGTGAATATTTAATATCTGAAAGTTATAAGTAATCAAATTTTAAGTGTCATGAATGAAAATATTGAAGAATGGGAAAAGGAAAAATTAAAAAAATTGAAACTTAATAATCCTTTAGAATATAAGAAAGAGTTTGCAAAACAAGAAAAAAGAAAAATTGAAATAAAAAAAAACACAGAAAAAAAATATCAGTATCTACACTATTGTAATTCTATTGTGTTTTATTAACAGTATTCTTAGCGGTCCTCCTTTCTTATATATAATATTTGGATTAATACCGCATATAATCAAGAAATTATCAAACTAAAACTACAATTAAGTACTTCGGATTACTTTTAATATTATTTGTAATATTTCACATTGTATATTGTCAAATTAATATTAAAATAAAGAGTTCTAGCAAGTTTTAAATATTTTTGTTAAACAAAAATCTCCGATTTTTCAGTCGCAAAAACTTTATAAATACACGTGCGAGCTATTTAACAAGTAACATTAATCTAATCTAGATTAGAAAGTTGTGAAAAAAATAACGTTTGGTCATTTAAATAACTATTTTTAGAAATCTAAAAATAAACGAAACTATTTAAATCAAACAGAAATTTATAATTCATGGAAATGAGATTAAAATTATTTCTTACTATATTTTTAATTAATATATCTGTTGTTAATTCTCAATCTAAAGAAGAATCTATTGTTCCAAATGATTTTGGAGAATTCTATTATGTAAAAAACCACTCAAAATCACTCAGGGATTTTAGGTTTAAGTTACCAAATGGTTTTGAGGTTTTTAGAGATGGAAGAGATAATTCTGTAGTTAAAGTATTTAAAAAAATAGTTTCTACGGGTAAAGTAGACTTTTTTGGAAATCCTATACTTTCTAAGAATGTGGAATTTACAATAACAACTCTTAAATGGAAAGATTTTCCAAAATATAGTAAAATATTAAACATGTCTGATATTGAAATTCAAAACGTGATGATTGAAAATTTAAAGAAGAGAGATAAAAACATTGATCCCAATGAATTTTTTGAATTTTATAATGTAAATAATCAATTTTGGACCATCATAGGCACTTGGAGTAAGGAAAAAAATCTTTACTTAATTATGTGTAATCATTATTCAAACAAACAATCAACACAACTATCTTTTCATTCAACAACAATACCTAGACAAAAGAATATCATTTATGATATAAAAAATATTAAATTACTTATTGATTCTTTCGAATTTTTGGATTAGCTGTTACATAATTATTTTTATCTATATTTAAATGATTGGCTCTATGTTTTCCTATAAACTTCAACGAACTCCTAAATTACTTGCTTTTTTTCCTTGTGAATAAAATTAATATTGCAATTTGAGTTATAAAGGTAAGTGTCTTTGATCCTATTATATATTATGGGAGCTTTCAATTCACTTCTCATAAAATGAATGTAATTGTAAATTGTTCTCTCTGATACATTTAATTTATAAGCCAGTTCTTTTGGTTTTCCTGTTGATGCTGTTGAAATTTTAGAATGGATTTTTTTAATAATTAGTATGTTCATAATTTTTTTAAAAATTAAGTTTATGCATTAGTAGTTTTTACTGAGGCTATGTTTCAGTTTAATTTTTTTAATTAGTTTAAAAAACAATTTTTTGACGATTTTTAATTTTTAGTAAAAAGAACCAATTAGTAGTGTTATATTTGGAAAATTCTAGGAAAATACAAGGAATTTTTTTTCCATATTTTTTCATAATACATCCTAGGATCATTTAAAAATTTATTTTTATGTATAAAGAGGTTGTTCTTAAAACATTCAAAAAAGGAAAAAGAGAAATTTCAGGGAAAACTACCAAAACACAAATATCTGAGCATATTTCATCCGTTTTGTTAAATGATTTTAAAATTCAAGTAAGCGGAAGAACTCTCCGTAATTTATATGATGAAGCAATCAATGTTTCAGAAAAAAAAGACATCTCAATAAATTCTATTTATATTAATGAGCTATGTAGGTATTTAGGATATAAAGATTATAATTATTTTATCAAAGAGTCTAATTTAGATTCTAATAACAATGTAATTTTATATATTAAAAAGCATTGGGTTGTTATTTTAATTTGTTTCGTTGCTCTATCATCTTCAATTGGGTTTGTAAACTATAACCATGAGCGTTGGATGATTTGGGATGGTGATAAATATATGGAAGTTGATTTTGATTCAAAAAAGGATTCATTAAATCAACTAAAATTATTAGATAAAGAAATGATTGATAATTTTTATAAAATGACTCCAAATTGTGAAACTTCTTTTTTTACCGAAGATGGAATAGAGAAATTATGGTATAGTAAAAATAAAAATGGAGATTTAGAATGTTATTCCTCATTAGGAAGGCACCCAAAAACTGGTAAAACTTTAAAGCCAATTACCCGATATATGATTAAGAAATATATTTGCAATAGCTACTAGCTCTGGAGAAAAAAATCAATTTTAGATAGCTTATAAAACCAGCCCAAAATAGTTCGATTTCACACCCTTTATCCTTTTGATAATTCCTTCATTAATTCTTCAAAAAAACGCTTTGTATTTTTTGGCAACGACTTCAGCTTCTGATTTTAGATATTTAAGAAACGATCGTTCGCTGTGATAACCAGAAAATTTCATAATCACAGAAGCGGGGAGTCCCTTTAGAAATTTATTAGTGCAAAAAGAACGACGTACCGTATGTGAACTTACCAATTCATGTTTTTTTGAAAATAGTCACGAGTTCCATATTTGCTTACTCTCTGTACTAAAATCTCTTGGTCTATGCCCGCTTTTTCGCACAACGGACGGAGAGTTTGATTGAAAACAAACGTATTATAGCTGAGTTTTGGGAGTTCGTAATTGTAAGAGCTGGCAATCTCTCGATGCAAATCGCTTAAAGGAATGATGAGTTTTGCTTTGACTCCCGAGGACTTCACTTGAAAGAAAATTATTTGGTCGTCTTGGTAGTTTGCTTTTTTAATCTGAGTTAAATTTTTAAAACGCATTCCGGTCTCACAAGAAATTAAAAATAAGTCTCGAGCTTTCTTTTCTTTTGTCGTTAAATCTTCAAGCGCATAGAGTTATTGCAATTCTGTTTCTGTAAGATATATTTTATCAGATTCTACTTGTTCCACAACCATATGTTTTAATGGGAAACGTGTACATACCTCTTTGTCAAAACACCAATGTAAAAATGCTTTTAGGTTTTTTACATTTTTCCCTACGGTATTCACAGTAAGTCCTTTGTTTCCTTTTTGGTTAATGGCTTCATAGCTGAGATATTCATAAAATAGGTCGTAAAAATTATCACTTTCTTGTTTTAAGCAAGAAAACTCTGCCAAACGCCCATGTATTGCCTCTGTTGCTTTTAAGTGCTTACGGAGTGAATAATGATAACCTCTATATACATAATTAGACTGACTCTTTTTTTTTAAAGGCTACAAATGCATCAAAATAATACCAGAAAGGTTTTCCGTCTTTCACATAGGAGGGAACTTGTACTTCTTTTTTAATACGTTCTTTAAATTCTTTTGCACTAATTGTTGTCTTTTTATCAATTAGTTCATAAGTGATTTTTTAAAAGGAAGCTTCAAAGTCCTAGAGCCGCTCATTCATTTTTTTTGCCTCAGGAAAGGAGCGATGAACTCTTGCTCTCATTTGCTTTTGAATCCACATACTTGGTTTAACAGTAAGACCAGTTGCCATCTTAATACGCAGGTTGTTAAAACGACAAACTAATTGGATGCTCGTAGCATAATTAGCATGTGGGTCTCTAAGATAGAAGCTCGTTTTCAGCATAGCATATGGTTTTATAAGTACAAAATTACAAAAAAATCGGGGGACTAAACCGGGGACTGTTTTTGCTTAGCAACTTTTGTGAAAATATTATTTTAAAAACCTATTATATTGATAATCAATTAATTAAGTGTTTTTCAAGTCCCGTCCAGACCGCTTTAGTAATCCTTAACAATCTATTTATAGAACGTTAAGGATTTTTCTTTTACATCATATTCGGTAGTTCTAGGGTAAATTTCATATTGCTACGCAATCATCAAGAATATC
>Ga0209603_1001818_pt1 | contig 21300 bp, 16 predicted proteins | sample COGITO_mtgs_1206_FD_184812 | JGI IMG/M metagenome (GOLD analysis project Ga0209603, IMG submission 184812) | Pelagic marine microbial communities from North Sea - COGITO_mtgs_120607 (SPAdes) (version 2) | ecosystem: Environmental > Aquatic > Marine > Epipelagic ... | reverse complement strand
GGGGCGCGAGTGGAGGGGGCGCGAGTGGAGGGGGCGTAGCCGGAGGGGGCGCGAGTGGAGGGGGCGTAGCCGGAGGGGGCGTAGCCGGAGGGGGCGTAGCCGGTAGGCCGGGTACTGCGTCGTCCTGTCGTTCGCCTTCCACAACAGGAACTCCTTCCGCTGGTCGCGGGTTATCGGGCGGCACGGGCACGGGCACGGGTATCACTTGCGGAGGAGGCGTAGGCAGAGATGGACCCGGTGTCGGAACAGTGGGAAGCACAACGTCCACCTCCCCACCAGCCTCCTCCGCGGGAGGGGCGCGGCGAAGCCCGAGTTCTTCAATCCATCTCAGCCACTTTCCGGAGAGTGCTGCTATCACGCGTTGTGTTTTTTCGCTCAGGGTGATGTCGGGCACACCAGAGAGAAGTGCAATGCGTCTCTGTATGAAGACCGGTGGGTCGAAAAGGTTTCGGCTTGCCTCCATCAGCTCCGCAGACACGGAGCACAACATGGCAAACTCCAGCCACTCCGAGGTTAGCTCGGGGGCGTAGACGCAGTTGCGACCCATTTGCGACCACACGATTGTCTTGCCCATGTAGGCAGACGGCGATGAGTCGTAGGGGAGACGCACGTGCAGCATGCCAAGGGAAGCAAGCGCGGAAACGGTGGGCACCATCTGCGCATCGTTGACGTCGATAGGCTCGAGTGGGCTGTAGTTGGGTGGACGGTAGTGTACAATAGTGGCCACGTCAAAGTTTGCATCGTCCCGGTTGAGTCCACACAGCAGCACTGATGCTCCAATGCCGGCCAGAGCGGTGACGCACGTCGAAAGGAGCTCAGACACGATAGCTTCTGTCTGCTGTTTAGCAAGCCGCTTTTGTACGACGTACAACGTGGCAGCGGGGTCCTCGGTCGCCATGTGCGCAATCACACCATTGGGAAACACCTCGCCCATTTGCTGGACCACGTCGGCGACGCGGTCTGCCACCAAGACGTACACGTTGGCATCGTTGTCAGAAGGGTCCGGTCGCGCAGCACCTATTCTCTTGAGCACATCCACGAGTCTCTCAGCGGCCCCGTCATCCCACGCACGTATCAGCGGGCCTAGTATGGTGGTTTCTCTGTAGCCAGGGTCTGGGCCCAGGGCTCCTGCAACGCGCCGGCGAAGCCTTGACGTCCCAAATGCACTGACGTAAAACCCCCCATTCAACATCCGCCCCCACATGTCCTGCATCCTCAGTCGACGAACGACCGACGCCTCGTCTGGGGAGATCCCCCCTGCCACCATGGTGTCCTTGTCAAACTCCCAGTCCATAGGATCGAGCTCCTCTTGCACAAGGTCGGGTCCCTCGTCGTGCCTGGCCAGTGTGCCGGTGTCCTGCGTCGCGCCCTCGAGTTGCCGCAGCAAAGGGGGCTGTCCAAGCTTCATCAGGTCGTCCCGGCCCAGCAATGGGCCATACCACCTAGGGTTGGAAAGCATGGGAGAGGGAGCAGCGCCTTACCCCTGCCCTCCACTTGCACCACTAGTCAGATGCGCATACAATATGCTTTACTCGCTAGCGTTTAGTCGTTCAACACAACTCGGTGCTACTGCACAGAACAGACCTGCGTAGAGCAGAATGTCGCACAAACAGGCAATGGCCGGCACAAAGCGCGTGTTTCAAGAGATGAAGCTCTGCGAACAGAAAGAGTCTACGCCGTCCTCCGATACGATCGCCGACTGGCGGGCGGTTGTGCGCATGGCCAACGCCGAGATCCTGCGCATGTCCAAGCAGATGGCCGCTTCCGAAGAGAGGCACAAGGTAGAGATGGGCGTCATCGCGGAAGAGATGCGCAGCGAGCTCGTAGATCGCGAGGCCAACGTTGCGCGCACGGCCGAGCGGTTCCGGGTTTTGCAGGACCGCTCCGGCTCAACCGGCAGCACCTACGAAAGGGCCGTTGCGTCATCCTCTGTAGTAGAGTCTGCAATCGCACAGATCTGCTCTCACGCGCTAAATGCGAATGGAGGGTCGGTACTCCTGTATGATAAGTCTAAGTAGTCGTCCGTGTGGACATGTTTGAACTTGATCTTAGTCTCAGGGTTCAGTCGACACCGTCCACGATGGAGATATCCAGTACCGCCGCTGCCTCCACCGACAGCAAGGTTGCCATGGAGGATGAGGAGGGCAGAGGGACGGTGTTGGAAAGCATGGATGAAATGGCGTCGGGTCTGACGACGACCGTCACCGAGGAAGATGTGCTGATGACCAGCCTCTTCCAGTGCGACGACACCCAGAGACCGGAGGCAGCAGCATCGGGGTCGAAGCGTCCTCTTGTCGAGGATGATGACAACTCAGACGACGAGATGCACAAGCGCCCCGCGGACCCTCTTGGAACTCCCGAGGAGGCCAAGCGCATGCGATGCATCATCGACGGCGCTTTCGAAGGATCAGGCACGGTTGGCACCGTCGTGCAGCCGTGTGACCTGCCGCCCCAGTTTGCCCTGCCTCCCCCGCTCTCGAACACATTCGTACTAGGCAACGGAGGGGGGTCCTCATCCTCCTCCTCGTCTGCAGACCCGGTTGGGGAAGACCCGTGGCGGCACGCAGGGCTGATGCGAGAGTATGGTGGCGTAAAGGGGTGGATGGCCCAGTTCCCCGCAAAGGGTGGAAAAGCTAAGATGTAGGACTTTCGCTCGCTATTCTTTATAAACCCCCCTTTGTCTACTAGAGTTAACCGACCACGAGAGCGAAAAGTGACAGCAGGCGAGTGTGCAACCTACCAACCTGTGCCCGCCCCACGCACGCCAGGTTCTTTGCGCCGTCTGTGACTCGCGACGCCCCGGGCCAATGGTTAACGCTGCAGTATGGTAGCATTAAGGGTTACTGTTCAGTATGTCCTCTTCCTTCTTGATCTGCTCTAAGCGCTCTGCACACGGCCCACAATTCCCTGCCTCGCGCTTTGGCATGAAGCACCGGCTGCATGCGTACCAGTAGGATGAACCATCAACGCACGTGCATTCAAGCCCAAATTGCTCACGCGAATCTAACGTAGTGTTGCAATTGTCGCACGTCACCTTGTACCTGTACGTTACGACGTCCTTTACCCTTTTCCTTTGCTTCACCGGGTTGGGGAGGTTCTTGGTCTCGGGGACGCTCTTTGACATGATCTGCACGAAAGCCCCACTGGTGCCACCCATGCTGCCCGCGCCTCGCTTGACGCCCCTGCCCCCCTTGTTCCCCTCGCCGGTCGCTGAGCTCTTCTTGGTGGCCTTATCCTGGCCGGCGCGCGCCGCCTCGCCGTTCTTCAACGTCTCCCATGTCACGATACCGAAGCGTATCCCCCTGAAGAGGCGACTTGCGTTAGAAATTCCGCTGCGCGGACCAAGATGTCCGAACGCGCCGGTTGAGGTAACAAGCTCTTTGTCCACCCCATGTGCCAGCGCCTCGGCCAGGAGGTGTGGCTCGTCAGGAGGGATCATGAAATCGTTTCTTGCCGTGCAGTTCTTTTGCACTTGCGTAGGCTCTTTGCTTTTCCGGGCAGCAGCCTCGCGCTTCTTCTGTTCCGCGAGTTCCGCCGCTTGGTCGCGGCGGCGGATGTATCGGACAACCTCTCCGGCGAATGTGGAATCGTGTCCGACCGGTCGCCACTTGCCGTCGCTGATGAGAGCGATTAGAGAGGGCTCGTCGATGGCCTTCCACTTCTTGGACGCTCCGTCCCACCTCCCTCCAGCCTTTTTCACATCGGCCTTGTCCCCAAAGGCGGAATCTCCGACCCATGGCGGTCCTTGGTCTAAGAACGCTTTCACGATCCCTTCCATTGTTAGTTTAGAATTCAAGATCAAAAGTACTGTATGACCCCCAGGCTCATGGCCACACATAGTCCGGCGCCGATCTACCTTTTAAGTTCCGACAGGGGCGGGAGGGCTGGCTGCGGCGCCGGCAGTGGCTCGCCTTGAACGACCAACGGCGCGACGGGAAGCCCGCTCGGGACCGCCGCGGGGTCGACGAGCTCGTACTTCATGCGCAGACTCGTGTCTATGACACGGCTATTAACCTCGCTGAGACGCAGGATTCCAGTGACGAACAGGCAAGCTGGACCAACGTAGAAGCCGGCTCCGAACAGGAACACACCGAACACCACGGACATCATGATCTCGCCTATCCCCCACCAGGAGTTGCCGGAGCAGCTGTAGCAGTCGTGCCACCTGGGCTGCCGCGCCTTGATGAACTTCTGGCGTTCGAGGTTGCGGGAGTAGAGCAAGGTGTTCCATGTGAACGTCACAAAGAGTATCGGAATGCCCTGCGACGCCGCGATGACTGCCAGGCCTAAGAAAAGTTGATATCCGATCGCGATGCCGTACTGCGCGATCACGAGGTGGATGAACTCCTCGAGTGCGGCGGCTACGAACGCGTGTATGGCGAGGTCGTAGAGCGACTCGCGAGGATCAACGAACCGAAGCTGGATCGTTGGGTAACCGTAGGGATTGAGCACGATTCTCATGGGGTTACTGTTTAGGGGCGGCTGGTTGCTTGAGCCCATTGACCGCCACAGCACCAGGAAGAGCGGCGAGAGGAAGAAGAGGCACACTGGATACGTCCAACCGATGTCCGACCAAGCCATGCCATGATTAAGGAGTACGTAGACTGGGAACGACGCCAGTTCGTCTAGCTCAAAAAACTCTCTCAGTCCCAAAACTGCGCTCCAGACCAACGGCTCCCCGTTTGTGCGATTCTGGAAGTCCTTGATCCTCACCGTGAAATGGGAAGCGTTGCAGACGTCCGGGTGCAACAGCGAGGAGTCGAACTTCCTCTTCTCCTTGGGGAACAGAGACCTGATCCTGGTCTGGGTAAAAGGTTCCAGATCTGCCTCTTGGTACTCCAGGTCGAAGACGCGCGGAGCAAGTGCGTCTTCCATCATGCACCCGCCACACCCGACGTAAACAGCAAACGACGTGAGGTCAACCTTGTCGCGGAGGATGACATCGAAGTCTATCTCTTGTCCACTGACAGTGTCTACGGGGTCCGTGGCGGTCTCGACGTGGAACTCAATGCCACCGCTGCCGCGCAGGTACGCGACTTGGCTTAGCTCCGGTCCGCTTTTGTGCACCCCAGCGCAATTGTCGGTGTACGGGGGGTACGACGGGACGTGCGCGGAGTAAAGAATCACTAAAGCAATCATGTTGACTCCTTTACTAACACCCACATACAGCCTACTAATGTCACACGCGCTTGTAAATCGGTTCCGCCATCAGAGCGTCCCACGCGGCAGTCCCCTCCTTGGAACGGGGGAGGACTCCTGTTTTCTTAATGCCCGTTACTGATTGTAGCCCCGAAAATCTCGAAAATCTCAGCTCGAGTGGTCTCAGTCAGAGACCCAGAGACACTTAAATGGTACCTAGTACCTTGCAGCAGCACACGTCGTATGCACGACATTCTCGCTCAGTCGCTTACTTTTGTACTCCGTAGGCAACGTCGCTTCTTTCTTTGTGGTTGCAGTATAGGTGCGCGCTCCCTGGAACACAGCGACCCTTCTCTGACCCCGCACGAGGAGGCTGCACAAAGCAGCCGAGCCGCTACTGCCGCGTCAATGGCTCGGAATGAGCCTGCCCGGGAGGGCGAACACGCCGGCGCGATTCGATCCGGGCTTGCTGGCTCCAGGCATTCTGGCGCCTGCCTGCTAGGCGCCTTGGAGCTCCTGGCGCCCGCCTGTGGTGCCTGGCACCGGCGCCCCAAAACTCATTCCGGGCGCCATCGGCCGCCCAGCCTTGACCCATGTGACCACCTGATGCTTCCAAGCCATTGAGAGTGCCCAGATCTGCCCTGTATGGCTTGTGTGGTCCAGGCGCCAAGTGCTCTGACCGCCTTTCCTGCTGACAATTATTTTGCTCTGTGTGCTCTGTGTGCTCTCTTCAGACCTCCTGCCACCATGAGCGGCAATCCACTCGAAGACATCCTCAACCACTGGGAGTCCATGTCGGATTGCCGTAACTGCGGCATGCTGTACGATGCTGATGTCGATGGCGACGTCTGCTCCTGCTGCAAGAAGGCTCGCAATGAGCGGGCCCTGCGCGAAGTCACGCTGGACACTGCGCGCGTCGACTACAGCGAGACCAACGGGTCGTTCTTCGATACCGCGCAGGAGAACTCGCCCTTTGTGGAGGTCAAGTCGCGTGGCAAGTCCGGCAAGTCCGGCAAGTTCGTCAAGAAGGCAAAGCGCGCGCCGGCGACTGCTGCTGCCGAGGCCGTCATGACCGAGTTCGAAAACGCCCTTCTCGCAGACGGCTTCGCGATCGGTGCCAACGGTGACGGTACGGCAATGAAGTACAGCCGGTACATGCGCATGCTCTTCGACCACGGCATCTTCTCGACCCGCGCGGACTTCTTCAAGGTAGGTGCCCGCGCTCGCGCCCAGAAGTTCTACCAGTCGCAAGCTGAGAAGAAGGCCCTCGAGAACGGAGGCAAGACCAGCGCGAAGAAGCTCTACCGCAACTTTGCCAACGGCTTCGACAAGTTCGTTCTCCTGTGCGCCGATGCGAGCATCGAATCGGAGACCACATGCCCGCAAAAGCCAGTCGAAGAAGACGTCACGGACACCGCGTGGTTTGACGACCTCCTGTGCGTCGATGCGAACATCGAATCGGAGATCACATGCCCGCAAAAGCCAGTCGAAGAAGACGTCACGGACACCGCGTGGGTTGACGACCTCCTCAACGAACTTGGCATTGAGCTTTGCGAGTGAAGGCATTGAGCTTTAAAACTACACCCGACGGTACCTCCCCGACCACGCGGCCGTCCCCTCCTGGCGACGCCAACGTGCCGCGCGATGTACGTACCGTGCGTTTTGTGTGGAAATTGTCGGGTGGAGCATCAGGCTCTACACCCGACGCCGGCACATCTAGCCCTGAAGCTCCAAAACCGCTTCCATGACTGTCACCGCCGCCTCGTGGTCGCCGGAGTAAACCATACTGTCCTTTATTTTCAGTAGCTTGTTGCGCAGCTCGGCGCGCTTGTCGTGGTAGACATCCGACGAAGACGAAGCCTCGTGGTTGTTCCTTTCCGGAGCTTTGCGCTTGCGGCTGGCCACTGCGGCCGGCTTGGGCGCGGCCGGCTTGGGCGCGGCCGCCCGTGCGCGCTCAACTACACCGACATTGTCGCTGTCGGCTGAGACAACGGAGCCGTCGGAGTCGTCGGAGCCGTGCAGGTACTCGGCGTCGTCGACGTCGTCGGCGTCGATCTCCTGTCCCATCGAGGACAAGCCTCTGTGTCCGAGCATCTGATAGTAGTGTGACATCCTCTCGGCACCCTTCTTGTCAGGCGCTAGCACCTTGGGGTTGCCCGTGCGCATTCTTTTGACTGCTTGCCACCATCCTTGGTCGATCGAGAGGGCCTTGTCGTCGATTGCCGACGTTTCGGAAACAGAAAGCCGTTGCATTTCCGTGAAAGAATTGTGGATGGACGTCGCGTCGTCGGCAGTGTTGTAGTACATCACATCCTTCTTGATCTTCTCGCCGGAGTCCTTGAGGTCCTGGATGTAGTTGTCCACGATGTAGATCCAGTTGAAAATCCAATTGTTTGCCAGATTGTACAGCAGTGCACGGTTGTGGCACGTCTCTCCCATCACTAGCATTCCACCGTCCTGTTCGTGGAATCCGTCACCAAAGCTGCGATACTTGCGCTTGTCCTCGCTCGCCGATTCGACCTCGGCGTAGCAGTTGTAGTACTCCGTGTAGTCGTCCATGAGGCGGTCCAGGGAAGTGAACGGGGCGGCGGCAGTCGAGTCGAACATGGACGGACAATAGCCACAAATCGACAACGCCTTGTAGTTGCACTCCTCACGGCGGTTGCATGCCATGCAACCGCTGCACCCGCCGCGGATCTGACCTTTTGACCACGAATCAACGTTCTCCGGTTTGATGGAGATGCATTTGAGCTTCTGGAGAACTTCCGGCTTCCACGTGATGCTCTGGGCTTTGGCCTTGATGCACTCTATGTCGCGGGCGAGTGTATTGAATACACTGTTGTAATGCTCCTTGAGACCATCCGGGTTCTTGGGATCGGTCGCGGCGTAATCGATCTCTACGCCACGAGCAATGGACTCGAAGATGTGGGCGAGGACGTGTGCTTTCTCCACGTTTGTCATGGTTGCTTTGTACCTGTGTGGGGTTGGGGTGGGGGGGTCGTTTACCAAGGATCCGCCCGTCGGCGGCCGGCCCTGCGCCGTCGGCGGCCGACCATGCGCCGTCGGCGCCGGGAACCAACAAGAGGTTGTGTGGGACATGGAATACGAGCAGTGCTAACTGTCGGCGGTCTACTGACCTTGGGTTCTGATCTCTTTTAATTTGATGGTCGTTTCACTATGTAACTTGCACCCAGACATCTCCCGGCGCCGACGGGCTAAAACTCCACCCCAACAGTGCACATAAAGTGAAATCATTCATCGGGTCAACTGTTACTCGTTAGTGCGACAGTCTGCTCGGTCATCCCTGCCCATCCGTACCATACCCTCTCCCCTATGAGCTTATGCATTCTGCTGCTCCCCGGCGTTTCCCTGAGTCGATGGTCCCGTGACCACGGTCACAGCCGCCGACGCGACCGCGAGGAAAGGGTCCGCCTTCGGAGCCGTGACCTTGGCGCGTATGACAAAGGGTGGAGACGTCACGGTCAGGTCGGGGTCGTTGGCGAGAGCCGGGTCGGTGGGCGTCACGCGAACGACGAAAGCGCGGTGGCGCGGGGCCGTGTCCGTGGAGGCGACGTTGAAGCGGTTGATGGTAAAGACAAGCTCACCGTTGACCATGTTGCGCGTGCCGATGAGGTCCTGCTTGGGGTGGCAAAGGGCGTCGACCACCGCCTTGGTGAAGTCGCCCGTCTGAACCTCCACGTTGTTGTCGGCGTAGAGGAACTGCATCTGGTATGGCACGAGCCCGTCTGGCTTGATGTCGTACTCGCTGGCAGAGCTGCCGTCCTCGAACGTGGCCGCGAACACAAAGTTGGTGATGCGCCGCTGCTCGACCTGGTTCTCGCGCAGGTGGGTACGCGAGTTGTAGTCCACCGCATGGGGGAACGAGCCAGTGTCCGGGAACCGGTACGGAGTGGTGACCTCGTGGAGTGGGCGACCCGATGGCGTGCGGATCACCATGCCCAAAAAGACCTTGCGCCTGCGGGCGACAATGGCGGTCGACGGTCCCGCGGACGGCCCCGCCACAGCCGCCCCGGCGGACGACAGAGGCTGCACGGGCGAGGACGCGAGCGCCGCGAGTGCCGTGTTGAGACCGGTGATGCGCGTCTGGCACCCCTCCAAGTCCTGCTGCAGCGCCGCGTTCTTCTCGCGAAGGCTGGCGTTGGCCTCCTCCAGCCGCTTGTCCGTGTTCAGTTTCTCAATCTCCTGGTTGAGCAAACCCACCCGCCCCTGGAGGCGCTGGTTCTGCGCGAAAAGCACGTCATTGCCCACCACCTTCTGCTTCTTGGAAGGAGACCCCTCGTCGCTCTCCTCCTCCTCCTCTTCCTCTCCATCCTCCTTCTCCTCGTCCTCCTCCTCGCCCTCCTCCTCGCCCTCCTCCTCGCCCTCCTCCTCGCCCTCCTCCCCGTCGTCGTATTCCTCTTCGTCGTCCTCGCCCTGGCCCTCAAAAGTCTCCGCACGGTCGTCATCATCCATGGCAACCATCTGCTGCTGCTCATCGCCGCTCTCGGCGCCGGACTCTGACATGAAGTCCGGAAGTCGTCCAGAAGTCGTCCGGTTGGTGGACACATTCCGGACATTGTTTGACTCATGCCTGTATGGCCGTGCACGTAGACATGGGTCCGGCGCCGAAAAGGGGGGCCGTGTGCTCCGTAGGCGGCCGACTATGCTGTCGGCGCCGGGCCCACGGCCATGACGAAATCCCCGATCTCCCAACCCGGAGATCGCCCGGGCCTCCCCAGGTCCGGAAGTCGTCCACTTCCCGTCCGCCAGGCGGACGACTTCCGGACCTCAATGTCCGGAAACCGTCCGGAAACCGTCCACCTACTGGACGACTTCCGGACGGTTTCCGGACATTGGACACACGAGCCAATAGTTTCCAATTGCATTCTTTTTAAGGCAGTTAGGCGATTCTGATGAATGACCATAGCCGCAGCTTGCAGCTGTCAGTGACCACAGACCAATGTCCGGAAACCGTCCGGAAGTCGTCCAGTGGGCGGACGACTTCCGGACGATTTCCGGACATTGAGGTCCGGAAGTCGTCCGCCCACCGGACGCCAAGTGGACGACTTCCGGACCTGAGGAGGCCCGGGCGATCTCCGGGTCGGGAGATCGCGGGGTTCGTCGTGCACCCCGGCGCCGAGAAAAAGCCCGGCACCAGTGGCATTACTACTCGGCGCCGGAGTATGAATGACCACAGGGTTTGCTGGCACACGAACTCCTTCCGCTAGGCAACCTGGAGAGGAGAAACAGTCCTGGCATGAGTCGGCCGCCTACGGGACCCGCGAGCATGGAAGTCGACTTTGGCGCTTCCGGCGCCGGTGGTATGTTCACGACTCCACAGCCAAGAATGACCATCGAAGAGAAGCAGGCACTCAAGTCGAACAAGGAGAAGATGGCCAAACTGGTGGACGGGGTTGCCACGTACCTCTCGGACGTGTTGTGCATCAAGGACAAGGACGTGGCCGGGAAGCTGCCCCTCGTTGAGGTGTCGCGCCAGGAGATTCACCACCTGCTTTTCATGCTCGGCATCGCCCCCGAAATGGACAAGCTCTCCAAGACGTACCACTTTGTGGTGAGGGCGGAAGACCTGGCCGAGCGCATGCGCGACTGCGCGCTGCGAGCCCAAGGCGAGAACCTCGACGTCAGTGTCTTCACCACGGAATGTGCCTACTACTTTGACGACGAGGTCTTCAAGGTTCTCAACGGCAACACGAGCAAGGTGGAGGTTGGAGCATACGGAAGCCACATTTTGCGCGACGTTGCGTCAAACGCTCTTGACTGGTTGGAGTCTCTCGACAACGTCATGTGCGCGGCCGCCTCCATACACATGACGGAAGCGGTAAAGGAGATGCTGGTCCCGGTCAAGCACAAGCTGGCAAAGGCAATCGCAATGCGAATGTCGCTGATGTCTCTCGACTCCGTGCTAGACGACGAGCTCTCATCGCGCATGTTGGGACAAATGGTATCTTCGGAGTTCATGCGCTGCGAAGCTCACGCCCTTCACGCGCTCAAGGTTGACACAAAAGGACTGGATATGCTGAAGACTCTGGCCACCGATCCTGCGGGTGACTTGTCCAGGAGCTACCTCACAGATTCCTTGATTATGCTCAATTACATCGTGCGCAACTGCCCGTGTGAGATCACTCCATACCTCAAGAGCCTGCACTTGGAGCAGCTTTCCAGGGCCTTGGTGCCCGACCTTGACACGGAGGTGCGCGTTGCCCTCGTCGTCTTCTGGGCGGACAACAACGGGCAGAGCGTCGCGAGGGCCGTAGACCTGGCATGGGATGAGATGTCGCAGTGGCAGCCTTTCTCCACAAGGTCCACGCTCTTTTCCAGTGTTCAATGTGAAGGAAAGGCGCTGCCGTCGCTCGCCATACCGCGCATGTCGTTCTTGCACGCACCCGTGAGGTTTGCCAGGCGCGAGGCAAAATCCAGGCGCACGGGCCTCGACGAGAAGGGAGAGCGCGCAGTGCGCCTGATTCGGTGCGTGTGGGAACTGGCGAGTCTTGGCATCATCCGCGGCGGCGTGGTTGCCTCGGAGATCGTCGCCGCGGTTGGCACGGATGGCGTGCTCATTGGCAGAATGGCGGCTGGAATGATCAGCAGCGAGCGCGACGTCAACCAGCACGGGGCGAGACTTACAAAGTTCTTTGGCGCGGTGCAAAACCTGGAAGGCGACCACGTGGACATCATCGCAAAGGCCGCATGCTCCCTTAGCCACTTCTCTTGCGACGAGCTGGAGACCGCCTTTCGCACTGACAGCGACATCCTCTGGGACGTCAAAAAGCAGCTGGAGAACCAGACGCGAAAGAAGATGCTGGTGCATGTGCCGGAGGAGTACACGTCCTTTGCGTCTGAAGCCATTGCATTTGCGCTACCAATCGTGCAGAAGCGGCGGGAGGCGCTCGGCGTCAGTCGGTTTCTTCGGCCCTGCGCGGTGCTGGACATCCTGCGCACCATTTCGAAATTCAATGTCTGGACTCCATACCAGGGCACACTGCGTGTGTTCTTGGAAGACGTGCGCGATGCGCACAGCAGTGTCCGCGACGTCTTCGAAGCTTTTCACGCCAATGGGATCCTTGTCCGCCGCAAAGGCGGGGGGAAATCGAAGGAACGTCTTTGTTACGAGTTTGACACGGCGCTTCTGCAGTCTCTTCTGCATCTCCCCGTACGCGTGTAGTGTATCATGTAATAACTGTCGGGTGGAACATCATTGGTACCTCTCGGCGCCGGTGGCGACATTTGCATAAGTACCACCGGGGTCTCTACAGTCAGAGAACAGAAGAGAGATCGGATGTCTGCTCGTCGGTCCGGCAGCGGCGTTAACAAAGATGTGGAGCGGCTGCGTTCAGATCTCGAGGAGCTGAAGGCCAGCGCGCGCAAGGCCGATGCGCTGCAGGCATCGGGTGCCGACTCGGCCTCGCACGAGTTCGATAAGCTTAATGCCGTCGAGCAGTCGGCAGCCAACCTCGGCGTGAATCCGTCGTCGTATAAACCCATTTCATTTTTGAACAACGGCCACTACAACCAGCTGATTCAGGCGAACATGCTCGACGACAATCTGGCGCGCCGCATCGAGGCGTACCGCCACGTTGCCGCGTCGGATGGGGTCAAGGCCTAGATCTAGGCACCCCGCTCATGGATGCCCAAGACCTTGGCGGTGGACGGGTGGTGTGTTTGTGAGAGAGAGAGAAACCGGGGTTGTCTGAAATGGCGACGTGGTATACCATGGCAACGCAGCAGCAGCAGCAGCTTTGTGTATCCCGTTTGTCCATTAGAGACTTTTACGAAATGGTAAAGGTCCCCTTTCAAAAGTGTTTTGGTTACAGGTTACAGGTCCACTAAACGATAAGACACGTGCCTCCAGCCCATAGTAGAAGGGAAGAGGCCGCTGCCCGTCCCACCGACAATGTCGGTGAGGGTGGCGAGCGATCCCACTGCGTTCAATCTCCGACATGTTGTGACAGAGGAGGCGGCGGCAAAGCCCTTCTTCCTGTCCAGAGCGATGGACACATCAGCGGCAGCGCCCACTGGTGGCTTCTTTACAACCGCACCAGCGGCCGTCTCTGCCAAGCCGCGCTCCGGACTGAAGTTCGATTTCACGTCGTTAAAACAGGCAGAGAAGCCGCCATCGTTGCCATTGGAGCATTCGGTGGCAAACATCCCAGACCTGAAATCGACGCAGTTTCGCAACCCATTTGAACAGTCGCGTGAAACTTCCAACAAGGCCGACGTCATGCGGCTGACCGCCATGGTGGACGACTTGCAGGCCCGCCTCAAGAAGTCGAGCGACCGGGCACAGGCTGCGGAATCGCAGCTCACCAAGACGCACCAGTGCTTGGTAGCGGAGCGCCAGAATGCGGCATCGCGCGCAAAGGCCGTGAACGCGGAGATTGGCAACGCCCATGTTACAGAAGCTGCGCTGCGCGCGGAGATTGCCAAGGCCAACAAGGTCGTCACTCAGAGCGTCAGCAGCGAGAAGTTCGAAGCCGCCGTGTCGGCGACTCTGGTGGCTGACGCGGCCGCCGATAAAACGCGCAGGGAGATGAGCGTGCTGAAAAAGCAGCATGTGGACTCGGAGAGCAAGATGTCTCTCATGGCACAAGAGCTCATAGAGATGCACTCTAAGAACTCGGCTGTCGAAACGCGGTACTCGTCCGCCATGAAGGAGCGCGACAGCGCAAAGGCGCAGCAGGTGCAGATCTCGACGGAGCTGGACCAAGCGCGGTTTGCTTTGGAGGAGGCGCACGCTCGCGCTTCCAAATTCGAGGACCAACTGGTCACACTTCAGTCCACACACGACGCAACATTGGCGCAGATGCAGCTTTCGCATGAAGCCTCAACGGGATGCGGCATTGTACCCGTCGAGCCAGCCATCAAGATGACAGACCAGCAGAAGGCAGAGGAGGAGGAGGAGGCGGACAAGACGAAGAAGAGTGACACGACCGAAGCCGCCAATGACGACTCCGACGCCGACGAATTTGTCGTGACATCAACACCTCCGCCCCCCACCCCTCCGGAAGAGGCAGTGGAGGCTCGTGCCGCCTCTATGCCATCGAGCGCTCTTCGCGAGCGTGTGCACAGTAGAGTGCCCAATCCGATCAAGATGTACGCAAAATACCACGCGATGCGTCAGCGGCTTTCAGACATTCAGACGCAGATCAACAGCAGTCCAGTGGAGTACCTCCCGAAGCTCATCGAGGTACGAGATGGTCTTTACGCAGAGGCCCGTGTTCTCAAAGCCAAGTACGACACAATCTTTGGAACCGTCGACGGAGCGCATGCCAAGAAGGAGGCGGAGAAGGAGAACACCCCGCAGGTGGAGGCGAGCGCGGAAGAGGAGCATGGAGCGTCTGCCTTGCCACGTTTTCGGATCTTTGGCGACGAGCCTCCCGACTATCGGGTGCCCTTTGGCTCATCAATGGCGCACAAAATGTCGATCAGATGTCCACTGGGCGGGGCTGTGCCGGAAGGACATCGCGACATTTCTGTAGACATTGGCTCCTACCCGGTTTCCCCCATCTCCATCTCCGCAGAGCCCGAGTCGGAGACGGATCCCGAGGCCACTGGCGAGCACGACTCGGCGGGCGACATGGTCAACGCGGTCATCACGGACCTCACGCTCTTTCTCAAGGACGTACAGACCAAGTCCGTGATGCAAGCACAGACGGCGGTGTAGCGCCGCGCATGAACGTGTGTGTGTGTTTGTTTTTAAACGACACCATCATACTGCCAGTAGCGTGTCGGATGGGGAGGGGTCGTCTGTTCTATGAAAGATTACATTAGATGAACTTACAAGGAGCCGCGTCCGTTCGTGTCCAGGCTAATCCTCCGCCAAGCGGGAACATATACACGGTCTTTCTTTCATCGGAGACCCTCAAAGGACAGCAACACCGAAGGCCCGTAGCACGAGCTCGCGGCCATCTCCCTCCAGTTTGGGGGGAAGACCAAGGGCCTCACGTGGGCGTCGCGCTCCTCTATCCAGCGTATGACGGACACTCCGCGCGTCTTGAGCGCCTTTTTCAGCGCGGTTCGCTCGGGGGTGGTGCCGCTCTCGTCCGAGCACGCGGCGGAGAAGATGCGCGCACACACGGGCATGCTGGTCATCATGTTCTCCACGAATGTGACGATGGCGCGAGAGTACTGAACCATGAGCGTGGGCCTCGCGTCGCTGTCGGTGGCGGTCTCCCTGGAGAACTCGATGATTGCCTGCCTCACGTCGTTGTAGAATCGCTCTCCCTTGTTGAGTTCCTTGCGAGTCTTGGATTCGCACACCGCCTTGCAGATGTCCATGCGCACGCAGAAGAATGAGCCGAATGGATCCGCCTCGATCTCTTGCATGAGCCTCTTGAAGCTCTTCTCGTCCCTGGATCTCGTGAACTCGGGGTCGCCCAGCTTGCAGCAGAGCCGGTAGTGGACGACGCCGAGGGCGATTACGCTCTCGGAGAACCACCGCGGATTGCTGCACACCAGCTTGTTCACGAAGCTCATCCCGGCAGTGTCGCCTCCGTCGGTCTTTGGGCGGTCGGCAAAGCGTATCCACGCACGGTCCGACGTGACGCTCAGATTCATGCCGTTACGTGTCGGCATCTTGCCCTGCACGGCGGCGAATCGCACATGCTGCACAGACCCGAGAGCGCACTCCATCGCCGTCTCGAGACGCGGCCACTGCAGGATGGCATCGGCGATCTGCTCGCAGAGCGACACTAGAGCGTCTCGAGACGACCCCGCCGCCTTCTTGACAAAGCCGACTCCCACCCGAGGATGGTCCACCGACGGCTTTGGCGCGGTGCTGCCAATGTTCACACCCTCGTACTCGAGGGTCGCCAGCGCCTCCGATATTGCGACCCCTTTGGAAACTACAAGCTCTCCGAGAGTCAGGCTTCTGATCATGCTGATCAGCATTGCACGTGTCATACCCGCCCGCCAGAACTGTTTGCCGTTTGGAAGCGTGCATGGATCAGTGTGGTTGACAACCGACGCGAGGCGACACTGGAAGCTCTCCAGCATCTCCATGTTGGCCTCCACGTACTTCTCGGGCTCGTCGTAGCACGAGAACAGGACGTAGCTGCCCTTGTTTCCCATGACCATCTTCTGCCTCTTGCAGGGGTTGCCATCCTCGGCGCCGGTAGCTGTGCTCATGTCGGCGCCGGACGTCTCCATAGGTCTTTGACCATTCGTTCAACAGGCATACGATATCTATCAACACCTCATAGCGAGAACCGTCCGCCCACCACGCTTATGCTCAGGAACGCAAGCAACCCCGTGTCCGTGTCTCCCGGCGCCGACCAGTGGCGGCGTAAAAAGCGACACACAGGAACAGTCGTGCCGCCACAGCGCAGGCGGGTACCGTCCTACCTGAATACCCAGATCAGAGATCCAGCGTTCATGAAGATCAGCAAGATCAGCGAAGAGTGCCTCCATGGCATCTGCGCCGACAACGTGTCGGATCGCGTCGTACTCTACCACGACGCCATGATGGCGTTCTTTCGCCACAACGGCGTCGGCCTGCTACAGCGCATGCTGGCGACCAAGAAGCTGTGCGAGATCCTCCTCCAGGAACACTCTCGCCTGCGCGGATTTGTCACGCGCGCCTCTCGTGACCTCGACTGCATGGAGGATCTCATGGACTCGCTCGACATGGTCAGCGACTGCTATCCGACGTCCTCCAAGCACCGCAACGCGCCGAGCGCGACCCGGAAGATGCAGGAACTTGAAGACGAGCAGAAGGAGATGGACAGACAGGACCGCCGCGAGCGCAAGCGCAAGATCGAGGAGTCCGGCGGCTCCATCGTGGAGTGGACAGACGACGAAAATGAGGATTGATAAGACACGCGAACAGACCGTTTAGTAGTAGCGCATCGGACACGTCTGTCTAGCACATGAGTCGCGGGCCTCTGCCACCCTTGCTATTGAGTGTCAACAAAAAAAAGGCTGAGCCCACTGCCGCTCTTTTCCTGGACGAGTCCCCAACCGTAGTCGGGCTTCTCCGCGCGGCGGAAGGGTACCGGCGCGACGCGCACACACACCAAGACATTCTGGGCGATGACGAGACGCTCAACCTTGGATACGTGTGCAAGCTCAACAGGGTGGTCTGGGTAGTCGAGCTTCCCCCCGCGCCGGGTACCGGGGAGGACAGGAACATCATCGGTTCGCGAAAGGATGTGGACGCGTTCGTCCGATTCGTGCCGCGCCCAGACGGCGGAAAGGACATGGAGTTCATCCTGCCGAACAGGCGGTCTGCCGAGGGCGACGATACGGACATGGTCGAGTACACGAACTGGTACTGGGAAGGTCTTCAAGAAGATACCGTCATCCTATCCACCACAAACGAATGGACCGCTCTTGGCCAGAACATCAACGTCAGACACGCTTTCAGCATCGCGGAGGCCATACAGGACAGGGACGCTCAGCGTCAATACAATCGCACTCAGCGCTTTATGCCCATGGATGAGCTCACAGACGAGCAGAAGGAGGCTGCAAGGGATGCTGCAAGGGATGCTGTGTACAAGAAGCCGGCCGATACTCCAGAGGAGAGGGCGTATCAGAGAGAGCGGGGCGAGGCCCGCCTCGCCAGGCGCGACGACCCCTCCACCATGTTTGATCTCACGGACGAGCAGCGTGAGGCGGTACGCAAATTTGCTGCCAAGGAGTACGGCGACTTACCGAAGGATCTCGAGTATGATCAGGAGGCAATGGATCGGATGCGAGACGACCCGGAGGAGATGACAATGAAAATCCAGACGGTCAAGAAGATGCTGTTCGGTATGCACGACGTCATGGCACACAAGAACCGCGACTGGGTGAACCAGATCGTCAGCTCGGTGTACACCCATGGACCCCAGTCCGAGGACCAGAACGAGTACAACGAGGAGCGAGCAGACCGAGACAGAATCACCGCCATTCTCTACTATGGAGAGCTGAAAGTCCAGGACCAACAGGCCGCGGCGGCACACGCCCAGGGGCAGCTCGCGGAAGATGAGGATGATTTTTACACGTAAAACCTCGTTAGTGGTACTGGATTCAATCTAGGAGTCGTGTATTAAAAACACACACAAACACCCGTTTTCCTACCGTCTTGGTCCACCCCCTCGTTCACCCTCTCTCCCTTGGTGGGTCTACTTGGCCTTGATGGTGCCGCCGAGCTTCGCACTCTTGGCGGCATCGATCGCAGCTGAGTTCGTGGTGTAGAACTCGGCCAGAGACTGGTAGATGTAGCGGTCGAGCTTGGCACTGAACTCGGCGTACTCCATGCCCGACCAGATCAACTCGGAGCCGAGCTGCTGCATCCCCATGGTGAACCGGGGAATGTCTGCCGGGATGGCGCTGACGATCGTCAGTTCCATGGAGATGGTGTTCTGGTTCTCACCCTTCACTTGCACGCCAGTCTTCTTGTCGATCTTCAGCACACCGTAGAGGTTGGCGCCAGTCTCCAGACGCATCTCGCGGTCGCCATTCGGTGTGACCTTGGTGTTCTTCCAGTTGGCCGGACTAAACGCCATCCGCCACTTCTGGCACATGATCTTGGCCATTGCCGCGTCCGTTTCCGTAAACCAATGCTCGAGGTTCCTTGCGCCGTTGTAGTTGCGTACCACGAAGTCGATGAGCTGACGGGCCTTCTCCTTGGTGATCTTCTGGCCGGGAGCCGTTCCCTCTTTGAATCGCCGAGTGGCAGCGTCGCGCCACGCCTTCATCTCGGCCTTGGATGGTGCCTTGGGACGCTTCATGGCAATGTCATCGAACTCGGTGAGGAACTGCTCGAGCGTCAGACCGTCGGTGGGCTCGGGTGCCTTGGTGCCGACCGCCGCAGCGTGCCCGACAGACATCACATGCTGTAGGCGCGAGCCAGGCTGCGCCGGCTGCTGCTGCACCGGGCGAGCACGCAGGGACATGACAGGTTTCTCTGCCTCCCTCCTCTACCAAAAGGGTGCGACCAGTTTCTTTATGTCAGACTAGTGTGACAATGGACCGTGTTGCAGCCAGCTTTTATAACGCTACGTGCGAGTACATCGTACTTATGCCTCTACGAGCGGGGCGGACCTCTCCGTGGTTTTCGCAGGCACGTCATCGCCCCTTGCGTACTTGAGCGCACACTCGCGCATGAACATCGTGCCGTCTGGCATCGTTGCCATGGGGGCAATCTGCATGTCACCACCCACGTGGGTGATGAACGGCGTGCCACACATGCTGCACGAGAAGTAGGCCGCGTCCATGGTAATCTCAAAAGCGACGACGCGTGCGGCGAGGTTCACGTCCACGGCACACACCGTGGAGGGTATGGAGATCTGCCTCTCGCGGAAGAACACGTACGCAACTGGTGTTGGCTTTGTCTCCACGTGCGCGGCCGCCGCGTTCTTGCCCAGGGCTTGGACCGCCCCCCAGTGACTTCCAAACAGGAAGCTTGGTGTGTTCTTATCTGTCTTCTGGATGAGGAACGCCGCGTTCGTGTCCTTTCTACACGACGCCGCAGCGTTGAATCCCGCGACCGTCAACGCCTGATATGCGGCAGACGGGGTTTCCGGAAGCGTGGATGTCATGTCCATCAAGCAGACGATTCCCTCCTTGCTCAGGAGGTCGCCTACGGCATCTACCAGTTCCTCAGAGGAGTACGGAAGACAGGACCCAGGAGCGGGGTAGCCGACCGACTCCAACGCCGAGACCGCTTGCTCGTGTGTGTCAAAGGACAGGTACGCCGCAGGGTCGGCGGTCTGCACGTCTTCGACGCCATCCAGGATGTCGAGATTTTTTAGCTTGTCCATGAGTTCATCTGCCTTGTCAACCTCTCCATCCCCAGTCGCGTCGGCGCCGGACATCACCGCAATCTGCTCCATAGTCTAATCAGCGGCTCGACCATAGTTAGCGCGGTCAGACGACCTCGTGCACACTAACACCAAACACACTAAAGCAAGCAGATGTCGGCCGCCTACGGAACCAACCACCGTCCCATCCAACCTCCCGCCCACACAGTCGACCCGGCGCCGACGGCGTTGGGCAAGCGCAGCGCCGACAATGACCGCCCAGAGGTCGAGGCCGTCTGGAACAAGCAAATGCGCGAGGAAGTTGACTCCAACGTCACCAGCTCCGTCGCACAGATTGAGCGCAAGCTGCGCAACGGACAGTTCCGCAAAGAGACCAAGAAGCTGGCGGACGGCCGGTACTTCACGTTCGTGGTTCCGGGTGCCACTCGCTCCACCTACCCTTTTTCCGAGGGCATCAAGGCGGCCGGCTACACCGAGTACTCCAAGCGCTTGGGCATCAACTGCATCTCCGCGTGGGGCCGACTGGCCAACGACGTCGAGCAGGAGCGCTTTGAGGCGCGCATCCCTCGCCCGCACCCAAGCGGTCGCGGCTATGTCTACATGGGCACCCACTACCCCAACGGCGACGCCTGGGGACCCCGCGGCCAGTTCGGGCCGAAATACGGAAGCAACTTCACGGGAGATTAGTTGCGGCGCCGGAAGCGGTCCTCTGCCGCAACTGCCACAACACCCGTTCCCAGTGGGACTGTTGAAAAATTCACGCTAGCGGTCGTAGAGATATGCCAGTGGAATCTGTGTACAGACAGGGAAAGCAAAAGTGTGCCGTTTTGATGATCCCGTGGGCTATTGCGGCCCTGGGGCAGACTTGCCAGAGCCTTTCCTCCCTAACGGATGCGCTGGGGCTGCCCACAAACTGCGCGTCCGGGACGTGTCAAGGCTCTCGCTGCGATCACTTTGGCACAAACTCTGGCTCAAACTACTACGTGTCCCGCCCGTACGGCGCGTGTGGGGACTTCTACGAGACAGACACGGTGACCCCGAACAGCTACTTTGTCTGTCGATGCGTATCCGAAGCGTATGGGGTTTGTATGACGTGTGCGACTGGCACACAGCTGACTTGCTTCTGGCCACCACCACCCTCTTCGCCCCCTCCCGTTCCGTCGCTTCCTCCTCCTTCACCTCCGCCTCCAATACCTCCTTCCCCTTCGCCGGAGCCCTCTCCCCCGCCGCCTCCCTCGCCGGAGCCTCCAGAGCCGTCCCCGCCCCCTCCGTTGCGACCTCAGCCATCTCCTCCCCCGCCACACTCTCCGGGGTGGCGGACTCCACCGTCCCCTCCACCCACTCCACCTCTGCCCCCACCGCCGCCCCCGCCCCTGCCTCCACCTTCACCGCCTCCAAC
>Ga0209603_1001816_pt1 | contig 21307 bp, 20 predicted proteins | sample COGITO_mtgs_1206_FD_184812 | JGI IMG/M metagenome (GOLD analysis project Ga0209603, IMG submission 184812) | Pelagic marine microbial communities from North Sea - COGITO_mtgs_120607 (SPAdes) (version 2) | ecosystem: Environmental > Aquatic > Marine > Epipelagic ... | reverse complement strand
TTATTATACTTGGTGGAGAAGATGGGACTCGAACCCACGACCTCTTGACTGCCAGTCAAGCGCTCTAGCCAACTGAGCTACATCCCCGTGTCAATAATAGCAAAGGCTAACAAGGTTTTATCAATTTAGAAGATTCCCTATTTATGTTTTTATTCAAAACACGCTCTTTTTTGGTTTAAAACGATACCTTGCTATTAAGCTCTAAATGTAATGCAAAACTGTAAACTGTAAAAGGTTTACAAATCATTTAAAGACTTTGCTTCAAAATTGTCTTTCCACTCTGGTTCATCGGAATCTTCTTTGCGGGTGTAGACCACTATATCCTCCATAAATAATGGTTGGTCTTGATGTTCCTCTTTTATAAGAGTTTACGACAAAGATGATGACGGTGATTATGACTTAATTCCTGATAAAACAGCTAATTGGGGAGCAGGACCAAACCAAATCTTACAAGACCTTTATTGGGAAAACACAGGAGGTCAATTTGTAAGACGAGAGTTTGGTTAACACCAATGGATACAACTCAAATCCTCTAAAATGAATGATTTATTTTATTGTAAAGTGGTGTAATAGAACTAAAACGAATGGGGTGTTTAATTTATTTGCGAAGTTTAAAGGGTCTAAATATTTTTAATTTTATCATAATATTCAGCTGGTGTTATTATTTGTATATTGTTTTTAATAACAACTTACTATGACTGTAATTAAAGAGCCTAAAAAATGGTATGTAAAACTTTTTACTTTAGGAAGGAATTTTAGTTCAAGAACGTTTTCTTATAAAAAAAAATTTGTTGCTTAAATCACATTAATGCTTAATCTGAAATAAGTTGGATGAGCACTTTGTAATTTTTCCTTCGAGCTGTAATTTTTTTAATGCCCGTGTAATCACCTCCCTAGAGGTGCTTAAATCTCGTGAAATATCAAGATGTGTTTTTTTAACATCTACCATTCCTGCTTCATTGGTTAGTTTGTGAAGGTAATCATACAAGCGTTCTTCTATTTTTTTAAAACTCAAAGCATCGATGGTTTCTAGCAACTCTTGATAGTGCATTACAAACAAATCAATGATAAGGTCATTCCATTCCGTATACTCCTTTTGCCACTCCCGAACCTTCGAGTTTGATACTGTAATTATTTCACAATCTGTTTCTGTAATGGCAGAAACCTTGCTTTTTTTATCGCCAAAACTAGCAATCATTGACATTAAGCATGTCTGCCCTTCGTTGACATAATATAGGAGTTGTTCTTTGTCTATGTCATTATTTTCAATAAAAACCCTTACACATCCCTTCTTGACAAAAGGTATAAAAGTCATTTGTTGGCCCATAGAAATAATTTTAGAATTTGCTGAAACTTCTAAAAAGTCTGATGTAGCTTCAATGTCATTAGAAAGTTTCGAAGGGAGTGAGATACTGTCTATCATAATTCAATGCTAGTGACTAAAGGTACAAAGTTTTTACTTTATTTAATTTATTTTAGTATCTAATCATAAATAAATTTAACAATGAAAAACTTCAATTTAGTTCTATTTCTGTGTTTATTAGTGTCTGCCTTTGCTCAGGCACAAGAACCGATTTCAGATGTCAAATATCAAGATTTACTTAAAAAAAGTGCATTTAATAGTCTTTATCCAAGAAACTACACAGAAGCTTCCTCTGCTTATTTTGATGCATCACAGGCTATTTACGCCAATGGCCCAATTAAAGAAAAAGAAGCACACTTAGCAGCCTTGGCTACGTCTGCTGCAACAAAATGTCAGTATTGTATTCCTTTTCATATCGCACAAGCTAAACGCCTTGGAGCTACAGAAGACGAATTGAAAGCAGCAGTTCAGATTGCTGCAGATGTAATGCGAATGAGCACAATGTTTTACGGTAATGAATTTGACTTAGATGAATTTAAGGCAATGCTCAAGAATTAGCATTAACTTCTTGTAGGTCAACATTTAAAACCCTCTTTTTGAGGGTTTTTATTTCTATCATCTTTGAGTATAGTCAGATACTAATCAACGCTTTAAAACACCCTTGCAATACACTTTGCCAAGAATGAAACAAGCTACTAATGAAGTAAGTGAAGACTTACCGTTGTTTATTGATTAAGTTCTTGAATTTATTATATTTGAGTATTACTAACTATAAATCAATTTAAATGAAAAAAACATTATTAATACCTTTTCTGCTATTATTTATCAATGTAGTTTCTGCACAACAAGATCTCGCATTACTAGGCTATAGAAACATTCCTCAAGAAGAAATGAAGACTTTTATTCAAAATGAAGCTATGTACTGGAGTAAAGTGGCAGCAGTATTAAAAGGAAAAAATCAAATTACGGGATGGGCCATTCACGCTAAAGTAGGTGGAGGTAGAGCCTCAGAAGCAAATATAATGACTCGTGTTGCACCTGGAACCTGGGAGAACTATGAAAATTTAGGGAAGAATTATGCTGCAGCAGAGAAACAAGTAAGAGAGGAAATGGATCCTGCATTATGGGCATTACTAGAAGATGATTTAAAGCAGGACAAATACAATGTTGCAAGCCTTTTAGTTCAAAATGCTTCAAAAGGAGTATGGGCTAAAAATTCGAATTGGAATTATGTAGTTCAAAATTTTGTTAAAGCGACTAATCCTGTAAATTACCTCGCTGAGGAAGAAAGAATTATGGCACCTTTTTTTAAAAAAATGATTAAACAAGGAGGAACAAAAATGAAAGGATGGACAACTGTAACAGTTCTCTCTCCCACGGGATATGATTATTCATTCAACGTATTCACAGTTGACTTTTATGAAAACCTAAGCGATGTTTACAATCCTTTTACATCAGACTCAGTGGAATGGCCAAGTGAAATGGCAAGTCTAGATGAAATGAAGACACCCGGATTCTGGAAAAGAGTTGTTTGGAAAAGAGCCATGTATTTGGATGACAATAACAATCTAGTAGATAATAGATAAAACTCCATAACCCTCCCTAGTGGAGGGTTTTTTGAATCCCAAAATCTTTTTAAATCTCAATATGTATTATTCTTAAAATTATTTATCTTCATTTAACCGATTACGGTAGTGGAATGAATGAAAAATAAAATGATTTTAAAGGGATTATTAAGTTTATGCGTACTTTTTTTATTTGGTTGTACTCAAGTCAATAAAACACCAGAAGTGACCCAATCAATCCCGGAAGGAATGGTATTAATTCCAGCAGGAACATATACTATGGGAGGACGCTCTTCCCAAGCCTACCCAGATGAGTTTCCCAAACATCCAGTTACAGTCTCTGCTTTTTATATGGATCAACACGAGGTGACTAACCAAGAATTTTATGCCTTTGTAGAAGCGACAAATTATAAAACGATAGCCGAACGCGATATTGATTGGGATGAAATGAAAAAGACACTACCCCCTGGAGTTGCAAAACCAGATGATAGTTTACTCAGAGCAGGATCATTGGTTTTTAAAGCAACAAAAGGACCAGTTAATTTGCAAGATTATTCCCAATGGTGGCAATGGACAACAAGGGCAAATTGGAAGCATCCTGAAGGTCCAGAAAGCAACATAGAAAATAGAATGAACCACCCCGTAGTCCATATCGCTTGGGATGATGCAAAAGCATATGCAGATTGGGCCAATAAAAGATTACCTACTGAAGCCGAATGGGAATGGGCAGCTCAAGGTGGAAATTCAGAAAACATCTATCCTTGGGGAAACACTTCAATTGAGAAAGCCCACATCAAAGCAAATTTTTGGCAAGGCGTCTTTCCATACAACAATCGAGAATTAGATGGATATTCAAGTACTGCACCTATTTTGACTTATCCGGAAAACGGATATGGTCTCTATGATATGGCAGGAAATGTATGGGAGTGGTGTGAAGATAAATACGATTATAACGCATATCAAAAAGAATTAGTGAAAGGAACCATCCAAAATCCGGAAGGTCCAAAAGCGTATGATGACCCCAGAGAACCCTTGGCTCTTAAACATGTAATGCGGGGTGGTTCTTTTTTATGTAACGACTCTTATTGTAGTGGGTATAGAGTATCTAGAAGAATGAGTTCCAGTAGAGATTCTAGTTTTAATCATACTGGCTTTCGTTGTGTTCAAGATTTATAAACTAGAAACACATACTATAATACTCGAATATTAATTAAAATGATCAAATGAAAATTAAAAAACTACTTAAAAATGTAACCAAAGAACTATTGGGGATAGTCCTATTTAATTTATTAAGGTTATTTAATGAAATCTAAACCTACCGTTGTAGTAGTCAATATTGAAAGAGGAGCAATTCTAACAGAAATCGAACCTTCTTCAAAAGCAATGATTGCAAATTTTGATGTATCTGAAGAGGTCATTTTTGGATTTAATTTTTTGAAAATTTTCACCAACAGGAACGCTTCCAATAGAATTTCCTTCTACCGTAAAAGCTGTATTGGAACAAAAGGAAGATCTTCCATACGATTCAGAAAATCCTTTATTTGAATTTTTGTCATGGATTACAATATGCTAAAATTAATGAGTAGCTTTATCACGTTTTAATTTAACAACTATACTTATGAAAAAAGAAATAATACACCTTGTTTTGGTCAGTCTTTGTTTGGTTGCTATGGGTTGCTCTGCAACAAAGAGCTCCGCTTCAGAAAAGAAAGAAGCTGTGGCCCAAAAAAATGAGGTTAATTCAAATGTCAATTTAATTGATCGTTTACGACGCTACTCAGGTCTTTCTATTCGAGGAGATGGTCAAAATGCACAGATTTTCTTGAGAGGAATTTCCAGTATTAATAATCCAAGAGAAGTTTTATTCATCATTAATGGAGCTCAAGTAGGGAATTTTTCCAGGGCGGCTTCTCAGCTAAATCCACAGGAAATCAAACGTATCGAAGTATTAAAAAATCCCGCTGATATCGCATCATACGGATTTATGGGTTCTGGAGGAGTTGTGCTGATTACCACAGAATAATTTCCTTTTAAAAAGAACGTCAATTGCTTTAAAAATTAACTTGATTGTTTACTCTTAAAGTAAGACAACCTTAGTATATGATTGTCTTAAAGTTGAAAATGTCAGGACTATAGGAGTAGTTACTTTCATTTTTTGTAAAGTAATTGAGAGACATTTTCTCTATGAATATTAAGATAAAAAACGACTAGGATGCTAAGTTATTGGGAAAAATCGCAAATGTTAGAGTATGATCTAATTGTTATTGGCGGTGGAATTACAGGAATGTTTTGTGCCCTTCGCTATCGTGAACTTTACCCAAAAGCCCGAATTGCTGTTTTAGAACGCGGATTGTTTCCTTCTGGTGCTAGTACAAAGAATGCAGGTTTTGCTTGCTTTGGTTCTCTTACAGAACTGATGGACGATTCCACTAATATGGATCAAGAGTCTATGCTTAATATTCTCGAGCTAAGAGTGAAAGGACTTTCCCTGCTTCGCAAAACATTGGGTGATAAAATTATGGATTACAAAGCGTATGGAGGCTATGAGTTGTTCTTTGAAAAACAGCCCAAAGCACTAGATATGATCTCTCATTTCAATGCCTTACTTCAACCGCTTTTTAATGCGGATGTTTATCGTACTTCACCTCCCAAAATAAAAGCATTTGGATTTGATAATCGAAAGGTGACGCATTTAATTGAAAATGCTTTTGAGGCTCAAATCAATACGGGTAAAATGATACAAGGGCTTCGCTCTAAATTGAATCAAAAAGATATTTTTTTCTTTTCCAATACAGAAGTAACGCAGTTGGATACAGATCAAAAAAAAGTTATCATAAAAAGTAATGGAAAAAGCCTCTCGTTTAGATTTAAAAAACTAGCCCTTTGTAATAATGCTTTTGTGAAACAATTTTTCAACGATTTAGAAGTAGATCCTGGAAGAGGCTTGGTTTTAGTAACAACACCCATTAACAATTTGAAAATCAAAGGCACTTTTCACTATGAGGAAGGGTATTATTATTTTAGAAATTTTGAAAATAGAATTATTTTGGGAGGCGGAAGAAATCTTGATGTCAAGACCGAAACCACTACTGATTTTGGTATCAATGCACTCATTAAAGAAAAGTTACTTTATGATTTAAAGTCTTTTATTCACCCAAATTATCCAGTAGAGATTGAAGGGGAATGGTCTGGGATAATGGCTTTTGGAAAAAACAAAATACCCTTAGTCGAAAAGCGCGGAGACCATCTGGCTTTAGGGGTTAGATTGGGTGGAATGGGAATTGCAATAGGGAGTGTCATAGGGAAACAAACTGCGGAACTATTAAAGGACTGAATCGCGGTTTTATCCTTTTTTTGACTAGGATTAGTTTCACTACATTTATACTATGAAAAAATTATTTTACTATTTTGGTTTTTCTTATTTAAAACCCAAGCAGTATTGGCCATTGAGAATTGTCATTCTTCTTTATTTTTTAATCATTTATACAGGATTGATTTATGACCTTACAACGGAAAAAGTCAAATACTATTCTACTACGAGCGGATATCTAAACATTCTTTTTCAGGACAGTACTTTTTATTATATCTATATCATTCCATTAATTGTCATTTTTGTTGGATCTTATCTCTGGGAATTTATTCTCACTGTAGACAAGAAACCCTCAGAGAAAAAATAAAAAAAACCGCCTTATTCAAGGCGGTTTTACAAACAAATTGAATTAACTAACTACTAAACTTTAAGAATTCTATTAGAGGGTAACTAAGCCTCAAGAATCATATCTTATTTTAGCTAAAAAAAATTCAAGAAAAACATGTTTTCTTTAAATTTTAAACAAAAATAAGATCAAAACGTTAAATATTATTTTCCAAAAACATCAATAAGTGCATTTTTGCTGAGAATTTAATAAACAATATTGTGATTTATGAAATTACTAACAAAAAGACCCTTAAATCTTCAAGTATTTAATTTAATCCGTTGATTGTGTTTATGAATTCTCATTATTTAATGAGATTTTTAGTTCTAAAAGTTGGGGATTTGATTTACGAGTAAGAATGCTTAAGTTTGAGTTTGGCAAAGCAAAAATTATGAAAAAAGCGTTTCAACTGTTGGTTATAGTGTTCTTTTTTTCTTGTAACCATCAAGAAAAAAACACTTCACCCAATATCATTTTTATATTGACAGATGATCAAGGATATGGAGATTTAGGAGTATACGGAGCAAAAGATATTCAAACGCCTTATCTTGATCAATTGGCCGCAGAAGGTGCTAGGTTTACCTCATATTATGCAACTCAGCCTGTTTGTTCGGCATCTAGAGCTTCAATTTTAACGGGTTGTTATCCCGACCGAATAGGAATTCATAACGCATATAGTCCAGGATCCAAGCTTGGACTCAATCCAGAAGAAACTACCCTTCCAGAATTATTAAAAGCCAAGGGATATATAACAGGGATTTTTGGTAAATGGCACTTGGGTGATGCTCCTGAATTTCAGCCCAGAAAGCACGGTTTTGACGAGTACTATGGTATTTTATATTCTAATGATATGTGGCCGCAACATCCTCAACAAGGAGAGTGGTTTAATTTCCCAGATATTTATTTATATGAAAATGAAACTCCGCTTAAAGTACTGAAGGATCAAGCTTTTTTAACCGCTGCCCTTACAGATAAGGCCATTGATTTTATAAGACGAAATAAAGAGAATCCATTTTTTGTTTATCTCCCACATCCTCAACCTCATGTCCCTTTATTTGCTGCTGACAGCCTAAAAGGAACCCAAAAGAGAGGGCTTTACGGAGATGTTATACATGAAATAGATGCTTCAGTAGGTCGAATATTGACCACTCTTGAAGAAGAAGGCTTGAAAGAAAACACCATAGTGGTTTTTACTTCAGATAATGGTCCTTGGTTATCTTATGGAGGTCATTCAGGTTCAGCTGGTATTTTTCGAGAGGGGAAAGGAACAAATTGGGAAGGTGGTCATCGAGTACCGAGTATCATTCGTTTTCCGAGCAAGATTTTACCCAATAAACTTATTGAAGCACCTGCAATGGGTATTGATTGGTTGCCTACACTTGCAGGATTCGCTCAAGCAGATTTGCCTGAAAAGAAAATTGATGGAGCCTCTTTGATTCCCTTATTGACTGGAAAGAGTAATAATTCTCCACACGAAAACTTTTTCTTTTATTATCGAACAAACGAGTTACATGCAGTACGTCATCATGATTGGAAATTATACGTTCCACATACCTATCGTTCACTCAATGGAAGAAGTGGGACCAATAATGGATTTCCCGTTCCCTATGATATGAACGAAATAGAATCAGCAGCCCTTTATAATCTTTCTACTGATCCAAAAGAGGAAACGGATGTTGCTACTCAATTTCCAGAGATGGTAAAGAAAATTACCAAAATAGCCGATTCTGTTCGCCTCGTTTTGGGGGATCAATTGAAGGGTATTAAAGGGAGCGAAGTACGCCCAGTAGGACGTGTTTTAAATTAATTTTTCTTCCTTGCCCAAGGACCGTGTTGGACTGTTTTATCATTTGAATCTGTTCTGAGAAATCCATGAGCACCAAAATAGTCTCGTTGTGCTTGTATCAAATTCGCACTACTTTGTTTTTGAGTAATGGACATGAAATACTGCCATGCTGCACTAATGCAATTCAAAGGGATCCGCAGTTTTATTCCTTTTTCTAATAACTCTTCCCAAGCCACTATATCAGTATTTATTTGATCAATAAAAGGCTCCATTTCAAAAATTGAAGATTTGGATTTGAAATGATCAATCAAAGAAAACATGAGATTTGATTTTATGATACAGCCTTCAGACCATAACAAAGCAATGGTCGATAAGTTAATATTCCATCCATAGAGTTGAGCAGCTTCACGAATCATTTCAAACCCTTGATGATGATTGATTAGTCTGCATAGATCGTAGGTTTTTTTAAGTCCTTCTAAAGAGACTTCTTGATGTCTCTGCTGTTTTGGAAATGTTTTGGCGTTTTGTTCTCGAATTCCTTTATTTGAAGAGGTAAATCGACTGTGGAGTGCCGCAGCCATCAAGCTGTTGGCAGTCCCTAATTTTGCCCCAGTAGCTGTTGCCCAGGCTCCTGTTCCTTTGTTTGAAGCTTCATCTCTTATCAACTTAATAAAAGGGTGTTGGTTTTCGCTAAAGCCTAAAAGCACATGTGTAATTTCTAAAAGATAACTCTTACTTGAAGTTTTAAGCCATTCTCCCAGCATATTTTGAAGCGTATTAATGTCCTGATTTTGATCTGATATTACAAATTCATAAACTTCAGCAAGTAATTGCATTTCAGCATATTCAATCCCATTGTGAACCATCTTTATGAAGTGTCCCGCACCTCCCGATCCAAGATATGCACAACAAGGAGCGCCCTTTTCGTTTTTAGCAGCTATCATTTCCAGTTCTTTTGCCACTAGTGGGTAAGCTTTCTCTGCTCCTCCTAACATGAGTGAAGGGCCGGTTAATGCACCTTCTTCCCCACCAGAAACCCCCATTCCTAAGAAATGAATTCCTGCAGCTTCTAGTTTATCCGCCCTTTTTTGTGTGTCTTCAAAATGAGAATTCCCCCCTTCAATAATAATATCACCTTTCTCCAGTAGTGGGGTTAATTGATCAATTACAGAATCTGTTGCTGCCCCAGCTGTCAACATGAGGACTATTTTCCTGGGTGATTGAAGTGCATTGACAAATAGAGATAAGTCCTCAAAGGGAAGCGCTGCCTTTAGTTCAGGGTACTTATTACAATGTTTTTCTGCGATTTTTTCCTCTTTTCCTTCAAGCCGTCTATTAAATAGTGCTAGAGAAACCCCATTTTGAGCAAAATTTCTACTTAAACTCGTTCCCATTACTCCCAAGCCGATTAAGCCCCAATTTGGTTTATTCATCATGTAGGTTTGATTTTATTTGTTGGATTAGTTCATTCAGTTCAGATGTAGCATCCAGATGTATTCTTTTTTCAGGGATCTCTAGTGTATCAAGTTGACTTTCAAGGAGAGAAAGTGGCATAAAATGAGAACGGTTCTCCAACCGATGTTTGAGCGTCTCCAAGCTACAATCTAGATAGACCCAAAGCAATTCGTCTGTAGCTATATTTTTACTTAAAATATCTCGATAACTTTCTTTTAATGCAGAACAAGCCAGAACAGCTCCCCTGTCTTTTGTTTTAATTAATTGCTTGTTAAGTTCAAGCAACCAGGGTGCCCTATCTCTATCATTAAGAGGAATTCCACTTTTCATTTTGTCAATGTTAGCAATGGAATGAAAGGCATCACCTTCTAAAAATGGAAGGCCTAAGGAAGTAGCTAACGCCTTACCCAAAGTGGTTTTCCCACAGCCACTGACTCCCATTATTATGATTGATTTTGACACTCCCCAAAGGTATAAAAAACACCTTTCAATTTTTATCTAAATTTCTTAACCCTGTGAATTTGTTTTATCAAGCTGAGTGTAATTACTTACTTGCAAATTACAGTTCGGATATTTATTCAATATCATTTGGGTTATATTAATCTTTATTTAAAAGTAAACACTTACTCATTTTTTTCTAAATAATCCCAGGTCAATGTTTTCTTTTCTTGAGCTGCGAGGTGTGCAAGGCTTAAAATTTTGGATACAATAAGGTTGTTTTCAATGCTATAAAGTGAGTTTTTGGAGATTATTTTCTTTTCATGGACAACTTCATAAAGCAATCGAAAAGGATCTTTTTGTGAGGGTTCAATGGATTTGGGAGTATGAGAGTATTCCCCTTCAGATTCTTTCTCCATGAATATCATTTTAGTTCCATTCAAACAATTTATATACCCATGCGCACCATACAATTGCATATCTTTCCTATTGTGTGACCAATTCCATGAGGCTTGAATGACTACCTGCTGTTTTTCATATTCCAAAACTATGGTTGTATCATCATCTACTTTTGGATAGAGATTAGGTTTAGTTTGTTTAGTTATACAGCTAACAGTAAGAGGCGTTTGTCCGTCCAGAAGCCAGGTACTGATATTTGCTCCGTAACATCCAAAATCAGTTAAGGCACCCCCTCCATTTAAGACGGGATCAGTAAGCCATTCTAAAAACTCAGGAGAGCAACCAATTTCTTTTGGGCCAGGATGCCCTGTGTTAAAAACAAGTTTATTGAGGTTTCCAATTCGATTTTGTGATACTAACCTTTTCGCTTCATAGGTACTTTCATACCACGAAGTTTCGTAATTAATTAAAATAGGGACATTGTATTTTTTTGAGAGTACTGCCATTTCCAATGCATCCTCATAGGTTGTTGCCATGGGTTTTTCCACCATGATTGGGATTTTTTTTGGTGCAAAGAAAGCGACTACCTCTAGGTGGTTTTTTGTGGCATTAAAAGCAGAGACAGCTTCCGGATTTGCTTTGTTATATAAGTCTTCATAGCTTGTAAAAAACAAAGAGTCATGAAGCTTATATCGGTTTTGATAACGAGCTATGGCTTTTAAATCTGTTTCAACGATTCCCACTATAGAAACGTCTTTTTTTGTTCTGTTAAAAATCCAACTTACGTGATCGTGAACCAATCCAATTACCCCTAAACGTAACGTTTTTTCAGATATATCTTCAGACTGGGCGACGACTTTGTTAGGTAAAAAAGAATAAAAGAGTATCACAAGAACAAAGTATCTGCTAGTGATGGGGTATTGTGCTTTCATAATTTTAGTAAATTGAACTTCAATTTAATCTATTTTCTCTTTACAAACACATTATGCAAAAATTAACCCTTCTTTTTTTCTTTATTTTCTCAAGTGTTTTGTTGAATGCCCAAACCGCTACCAAAAAAATTGTTGCTATTTTTGCTCACCCAGATGATGAGCAATCCATTGCACCTATTTTGGTCAAATATGCAGAGGAAGGAGTTGAGATTACTCTAGTGATTGCAACCGATGGACGATTAGGGGTTAACCAATACAACGATTATGTAGCAGGGGATGAATTGGCTGCACGTCGTAGAAATGAAATGCAATGTGCCGCAGAAACCTTAGGTGTTGATTTGATACATTTAGACTATCATGATCAATTAAAAGCTGCGGAAGGGTTTGATGGGCATATTCCACATGTTCAACAATTGATTCTAGATTTGAAAAAGATTGTTATTGACATTGAACCAGATGCTTTAGTTACTTGGGGTCCTGATGGTGTGACAACACATATGGACCATCGCTTGGTTGGGGCTTCTGTCACTCAAGTATTTGTATCTCAAAAATGGAATAAACCCATGGACTTATTCTATTTTGGAGTGCCTTCAGATTTTTTGCCCGACCAGAAGGCGAGAACGCTCAGAGGTCAAGACCGTAGTTATTTAACCACACAAATTTCTTTTACCAAAGCTCATTTTGATCAAGCTTATCGTGCGTTATTATGTCATGAAAGTCAATATCCAGCTTCAGTTGTTGCCACTATTAAGAAAGAACGTGCACAAATGGGATCTACACTCTTTTTAAGGAAGTTTCAAGTACCAAAAACCATACAAAATTCCCTTTTCTAAAGTGCTATTATAAGTTCTGTTGAAGGAAAGGCGGGTTTATTTTTTAAAACGGCGTTAAGACTTACTTTGGTGTTCCAAAGAAACACCTTCTTTAAGGAGGGAATTGATTTGAGAATCTCAAAAACATCTTGATTCACTAATGTGCTGTGAAGATTAAGTACTTCCAGATGTGATAGTGTATTCAATGGAGCCAAATCATTAGTTCTTATAGAATTTTGTTGAAGATTTAATCGAGTTAGGTTCTCTAATTTAGCGATGGTTTTAAGATCTGAATTGGTTAATTTACAATTACTTAGATTCAGCCAAGTAATATATGGTGCATAAGTTTCCATGAGTGTAAGTGCTTGTTTAGACAGCTTTTCTCCTTGGTATCGTAAATCCAATAAGGGATTGTTTTGTGAGAGCGTCCTCATACTAAAATTAGCTTTTTCTAGGGCGATAACAGCCGAAGATGGCAAAGGATCCAGATTTACTTTTTCTACCCATGGCTTTTCTCGGGTGTCCAAACCATATTGTTTTAAAAGTAACGTTTGTATTTCTGGTGTAACAGAGAATTCATTTAAAGAACCTGCGTAGTTAGCCCCTTCTTGAATCCACCATTGCACTAATTGAATTTCATGATAAGAAAACGGAGTTCCAGTAGGAGGCATAAATTTTTCATTGTTTTGTGAAAAACTTATCCTTTTAAAGATTAAACTTTTACTAGGATTTTTACTTACAAAAGCAGCTCCACTTCTCCCTCCTTTTTTAATACTTTCAATGTTACTTAGATTGAGGCCACCACGAGAAATGTCATTATTATGACAAGCAACACATTTTTCATTTAATAAAGGTTGGACAAAATCTTTAAATACCACTATAGAATCTAAGGTGTACTCTTCGAATAATTTATTTTTATATTCTTGTTTGGATGTAATAAAATCTGGAGCATGCTTTGTTAAATAATCAGAACCATGAGTTAGACTTCCTCCCAAATGACCAACTAAAATCAGCAAGACAAGAACAATGAAGTTATTAATTCTGATAAATAAGGAAGGCATGTTAATGTTTCTAATTCGTATCACCCAACCGAGACAACTAAAAAATACCAAGAGGATTCCTGTGTATTGATGCGGAATTAAATCAGCATCAATATAATATCCGTTTTGGGCCAATAACCATCCCATTAAGGCTGAAAAAAAGGAGCTTATAAAAGCAAGAAACCAGATGATTTTAAGGAAATTAAATCGAGACCCATTTTCTTTAAACCATTTCAGGTCTAAAAGAAGGGCCAAAAGAATAAAACCAATGGGTAAATGAACTAATAAAGGGTGTAATCTTCCAAAAAACGCTGTTAGATCTAGGCCTATCATTAAACACGAGTTAGTTTAAGTGGGTACGTTTTTCCTGAATTCCATTGGGGTACATAGATATTTTCATCATCATCAATGCAAACATCGTGGGGATTGAAAAATGTTTTTTGGTCATATACAGGCGATTGAAATCCTTCCTTAGTATAATTGGGTTTACTTCCTCCAGGTAGAGATACCACTTTATTATCTTCATTTAAAACAGCAAGCATTCCATCATAACTTCCCCAGTCTTTGGTTACAATTACAGCAAAATAGAGAATATTATTTTTTAATACAGGTCTACATATGTAACATCCTGGTAGAGATATAGTTTCTAAATATTTTCCATCAAGAGTGAAACGCTTAAAGCTATTTTTAGAACGAGATGTGATCAAAAGAGTAGGTGCTTTCCCCCCTCGTGTATCCAGAGTGATTCCATGGCAACAATCAAAATGATGTACCTCGGTTCCTTTTCCTCCAAAATGGCGAATGTAGTTTCCTTTTGCATCATATTGAATAATATAATCCAATCCATAACCGTCGGCAATATAAATATCTCCATTAGGGGCTACAGCTGTTTCAGTGGGTTTGAATTGTTTCTTAGAGGTGTATGCCTCTACTTCTTTTGGCATTGAAAATTCTAGAATTTTATCTCCTCTTAAAGTTGTTTTACAGACTTTGTGTGAGTCTGGATCTGTGATAAATAAAAACTCTTCCCCTCCTTCTTCAACTAAAGTTAATCCATGTGCTCCCGGGTAGTCAGTTCCCCAGGCATCTAAAACTTTCCCAGATTGATCATAAATTAAAATATTATTTTTAGGATGGGTAGTGGTCATTAAAAGTCTTTTGTTTTTGTCCATTACCATTTCATGACAATCATTTACAGGGAATTGAGAAGGGTCCTGCACCCCCCATTTTTTATCAACTCTGTAGGTAAAATCTCCATGCCCCACAATTGGATTTTGTTCAACAGCACTATTAGTGATGGTGAAAATATTTTCAAAAGGAGCAACTGTAATCCCAGCAGCAATCCCTGTTTTTTTGATAAAATTTCTTCTGCTTTTTTTCATGAGTGATTTTGGGTATTTAGTTTAGTTACGATATAAAAATGATTAAGCTAAAATATCTTTAACGACCTTTCCGTGAACATCGGTAAGTCGGAAACGACGACCTTGAAATTTAAAAGTAAACTGTTCATGATCAATACCCATAAGGTGCATTAAAGTTGCTTGAAAATCATGAACATGTACAGGGTTTTCAATGATATTGTACCCAAATTCATCTGTTTGCCCATAGGTTATACCTTTCTTAATTCCTGCTCCGGCCATGAATATTGTGAAGCATGCCGGGTGATGGTCTCTTGCATAATTAGTTTCTGTGAGTTGTCCTTGAGAGTAATTTGTACGACCAAATTCTCCACCCCATATCACAAGGGTGTCCTCTAAAAGACCTCGTTGTTTAAGATCTTTTATCAGAGCTGAAGTGGGTTGGTCTGTTTCTTTACATTGAGTTTTTATATTTTTAGGAAGATCGCCATGATGATCCCATCCTTGATGGTAAAGTTGGACAAACTTTACATCTTTTTCAATAAGACGTCTTGCCAGAAGACAATTGGCTGCAAAAGTTCCAGGTATTCTACTATCCTCTCCATACATTTCGAAAATTGAGTCTGGCTCTTTGGAAAGATCCATTACATCAGGGACAGAGGTTTGCATTCTGAAGGCCATTTCATATTGGCTGATACGAGATAGAATTTCAGGATCACCAATGTCAGCGTGTTTATTTTGTTGCATTTTGGATAAATAATCAAGCTGCTCTTCTCTTAATTGCTTGGTTACTCCAGGTGGATTATCTAAATAAAGAACAGGATTTTTTCCAGATCGGAATTGCACACCTTGATGTTGCGAAGGGAGAAATCCATTCCCCCATGAACGAGAGTAGAGCGGCTGACCGTATTTATCTTTAGTAATCAAAACCACAAAACCCGGTAGGTTTTTATTGTCAGTCCCTAAACCATAACTCAACCAGGAGCCAATGGAGGGCCGTCCAGGAAGTTGAGAACCTGTTTGTAATAAACTTACAGCAGGGTCATGATTAATGGCATCAGTTTGCATAGATTTAATAAAGCACAATTCATCGGAGATTTTACTTATATGCGGCATTAAGTCACTTACCCATGCACCACTATTTCCGTGTTGATTAAAATTAAATAGACTTCCTGCCAAGGGGAAAGAGTTTTGTCCAGCGGTCATACCGGTCAAGCGTTGCTCTCCAAACACACTTGCAGGAAGTTCTTGTCCTTGCATTTTATTTAGCATGGGCTTGTAGTCAAATAAATCTAGCTGTGAAGGAGCTCCACTTTGAAAAAGATAGATAACACGCTTGACTTTTGGAACAAAATGCGGTAATCTCAGGTCTAACGAATTAGAATTTTGTAGCCTATTTGAAGCATATAAATTTTCAGAGTTTAGCATATTGGCTAAACTTAATCCTCCCAATCCCAAGGTGGTTTTGGTTAAAAAGTCTCTTCTAGAGTAGTTTGAATTGTCGTGGTCGTGATTGCAATTCATATGTTAATATTTATAATAGGATTCATTTAGATTCAGTAAAGTATTGGCAACTATAGTCATAGCAGCTACTTTATCCGCACCAGTCAAACGATTGGATTTTGACTGTCCAACGTTCAATACTTTATAGGCTTCTGAACGATTCTTTTTGTAAAAACGCAATTGGTTTTGGTAGAGTTCATCCAACAATTCAATTTCATTCTCTTTGGGAAACCTTGAAGTTGCTAAACGAAAACCATACGTGATTTGATCTTTTATCCCTCCATTAGAATCAGAAAAAATACGTTCTGCAAAAACTCGGGAAGCCTCAAAAAATTGAACATCATTTAACAACACCAAAGATTGCAGAGGAGAAGAAGTGTTTTCTCTTTTGATAGTACAAATTTCTCTTGCTGTAGCGTCAAAAGTAATGAGTGAAGGTGGTGGAGATCCCCTTTTAATAAAGGTATAAATTCCTCTTCGGTATAAATCCTCTCCTTCTGATTCTTTATACTCCAAAAGACGTATGGAAAAGGTGTTTTTCTCTTTCCAAAGACCTTCGGGTTGATAGGGCTTAACACTTGGTCCCCCTACTTTTTTTGACAATAAACCACTTACAGCTAAAGCATTATTTCGAATCATTTCTGCAGTCAAGCGATGACTATTTCCACGGGCTAATAAGATATTATTTGGGTCAATTGTGTTTTTTTGATCACCAAAAAGCGCACGCTGTTTATAGGTTTCTGAGGTTACCATTTGTTTGATAAGACGTCGAATATCCCACTTATTTTCTCTAAAATCCACTGCGAGCCAATCCAGTAATTCCGGATGTGAAGGAAGTGCTCCTTGTACACCAAAGTCAGTAGGAGTGGAGACTAATCCATTGCCAAAAATTATTTGCCAGTAGCGATTTACTGCAACACGAGCGGTGAGTGGATTCTCTTTTTGAAAAAGCCATTGGGCTAGGCCAAGTCTGTTTTTTGGAAGTGTTTTATCCATTGCGGGAAGTGCTTCAGGAGTCGTGGAAGAGACTTCTTTACTTGGTTCATTATAGTTTCCTCTATTGTATAAATAGGTTGTTCTGGCTTGGTCTAATTCTTCCATTACCATTACTTCTAGTACAGGCTCTATTTCTTCTCGCCATGCATTTAAACTTTCTTTTAAGTCTTTTTGAACTGTAGTATATTTTGGATGATTTTGTATCCAATGATTCTTTGCTAAGGTTTCGTTGATGGGGGTAATTTTATTATTGTATTGGTCAAAAATCACATTCAATTCAAGGGGAGAAATAGCCTTACTAAAGATTTTCAAATCATCCATTTTTCCCATAAACAAGCCATTGTCTCCAGTGGACCCTTCATAGGTTTTACCAATCAAAATAGCACGTTCCTCAATTGTCATTCCGCTTGCAGAGACTGGTTTTATCGACTTGGATAAATTATTAATTAAGGTCTCTAACATGAAGGGTTTCCCATTTTTATAAAAAGTAACTCCTTTTGCTTTTCCATTTCCATTGTATGAAAATGCCAAATGATTCCACTCCTCTACCTTAATACTATCTTTAGAGCGCAGATGGATCATATTTCCTGGAGACATGTTAATTAAGCGTAGGTTGAGGTGATTAGTATCATCTAAATAAAAATCCCAACCTCGCCACCAGTTATTTTTACCACCGGTTGTACCCAAAATAAATTGTCTAGATTTTTCTTTTCTTTGTCGAGTTTGTGTCCAAATTGCAACCGAAAAAGGGTCGGTCCATTCAAAATTTGGAATTTCTTTATTGATTGAAAAACGATCATAGTCACTTTCAAATGCAAAAGCCTCTCCTTTTATGCCTTTTACAACTTTGGGTGCTTTGCTTGCTTTTACATTTCTATTATTATCTGCAATATAATATTCAGAGCGAACTTGAGAAAGATTATCAAAGGGGTAATAACCCAGTAAATATTGATTTATTTCAGAGACTTTTGGGAGTTCATCAATATATTCATATACCTCAGCAAGCTCTTTCTCGGTCAGCTGCATTTTAGTTTGTGTTTCTTGAATTAGGGTTTGTAGTTTTTGTAATTGTTCTTCTTGATTCGCTGTTGGAATATAAAGCAAGGGTCCAAAATCACCGTCATCTCCAGTCATTCCGAGTTCCCTCACATTATTAAAAAATCCACTAAGCTGATAATATTCTTTTTGTGAAATAGGATCAAATTTATGGTCATGACATTTTGCACACGCAACCGTCAATCCTAAAAAAGCCGTGCTAAAAGTTTCTGTTCTATCAAAGACATAATTCAATCGCCATTCTTCATCTATTACTCCACCTTCTGCGGTCATAGGGGAATTTCGATTAAATGCGGTTGCTAGTTTTTGTTCTCTAGTTGCGTTAGGGAGCAAATCACCAGCAAGTTGCCAGGTCACAAATTGGTCATAAGGCATTTTTTTATTGAACGCATCAATAACCCAATCTCTCCAGGGCCACATGGTTCTTAATCCATCCGCGTGAAGACCGTGAGAATCAGCATATCGTGATACATCTAACCAATCTAAGGTCAGTCGTTCTGAAAATGAAGGGGTCTCCATAAGTCGATCAACTAAACGTTCATAATTTCCAGGTAAAGTATCGTTTACAAAGCTGTCAATCTCTTTAAGGCTTGGAGGTAAGCCTCTAAGGTCAAAACTGAGTCTTCTAATCAATGTTTCCTTTGGTGCTTTCGGCTCAAAATTCAATCTGTTTTCCAGAAGTTTGTCATAAACAAATTGATCAATTTGATGAGTATATTTTTGTTTTGCTGTGGTGCTTGGCTCTTCTTTTTTTGGTGGAGTAAAAGACCAATGTTTTTTCCAAATTGCCCCTTGTTCTATCCATTTTAAAATTAGGGCTTTCTCACGTGAAGATAATTTGAGATTAGATTCTGGAGGCGGCATCTGTAGCTCAGGATCAGCGCTAATAATTCGATGTGCACTTTCACTGTTGTACAAGCTTGCTTTTGAAAAGGCTCTTTTTCCACTTTCTAATTTTGAAAAAGCGAGGGTTTCTATATCCAATCTTAGCCCTGCCTTTCTTGTGTTTGCGTCTGGCCCATGACATTTGAAACAACGATCAGAAAGAAGGGGTTTTATATGATAATTGAAATCCACAACTTCAGGGAGACTTTCAATCTCTTGAGTGATTTCCTCTGGAATGACCAAGCTACATTGTATAAAAAAAAAGCCAATACACAGAAGGCCCCCTAAAACACGTATTGATTTTTTAGTTTGGATAGTCATTAGGATGAATCTTAAATATACCTGTAAGATAAAAAATATTTTACAGACTATAATTTGCAACCTATTATGAATCAATTATGATCGAAATGTCTTTTTACAACTGAAATTGCTGCCCTTTTATTGCAATATGATATCCCTGTTGGATAACCCACTTTGAGGCTTCACTTTTTGGGTTAAGTAAAGGGTTGGTATGATTCATATGAATAAAGTACACTTTGTTTTTTAAGGCTTTTGGTGTTGAAGACAAATACGCTGCTGTTTCTTTAACAAGAGGATGTGGAATTTCTGCAAATTGACGATGATTAATTTCTTCTGCATCAAAAAAGGTTGCATCAATAAACGCATAGTCTACTTTTTCTAATTCTTTCCTTAAATTTCGTTTCCACTTTGACCATTTATCAATGTCTGGAATAAAGAGGACTGACTTTTTAGGGCCTTGAATTCGGAAACCTACTGTTTCAGAAAATTCATCTCTGTGGGGAACTCGCATGGGTGTGACGTAAATTTGACTTGAGGGAGAGATTGTTTTATTTTCTTCTAAAGCAATAAGGTTGATGTTTTTTAGGGAAACAAGCTGACTCCAAGGACCGTTTTCACTCAAGAAGCTTTTCATCCTAGGCATTACATAGACGGGTATATTTTTCGCTCCCAAAGCCTCACGTCCCAAGTGCACAAGTCCTGAATAGTGACCCATGTGGGCGTGTGTTAAGAAAATAACAGGAGATGTTCCATCAAGTTCTTTCCATTGTGAAATAATATCAGGAGAGGCTTCAAAAAGAAGACTAGAATTACTTTTAGGGTGGATCACTGCAATTGAGGTGACTTTTCTTTCTTTTTTTTGTTCGGCATTTAGAGAATTACAGCATACTTTTAAGCACCCAATATGAGGAGAACCTCCATCTTGAACCGTCCCTAATATTTTGAGATAAGGGACGTCTTCTTCAAATTGCGACCAAAGCATGGAGGGAAAAAGGAAAAGGCTTATCCCAAGGTAAAAAAGAGTAGTTTTAAAAGAACTACTAAAATGCATTTTATTTCAATTCGTTTACAGTGGTGATTTCAATAACACCTGCACGTCCCAATTGCCCCCATTTGTTAGTTTCTGAAAGGGATTCATAAACTTTTACTTCTCTAATATTTTGGAGAGAAATTACTTCAGGTGGAGAATAATATTGCTGTCCATCAACAACCCACAAGGGGTAAGCTTGAGCGTTTGAAAATGATTCAGACTGTCTTATAATTACTAAACCCCTTTGGGTATCAATTCTTGCAGAGCCTATATGTTCTCTGATAGCCATTACTAAATTAGGAGCATTTTCATTAATCCCCCAGGCATTTAAACCTCTTTTGGCATAACGTAATTTTTGTTTTTCAAAAGCCTTTTGTCTTTTGAGTTCTCTCAATTCTTTTTTGGTAAGTTCTTTTGCTTCAATTTGGGATTGACCAAAGCAATTTAAGCTAAACAGTGCGAAAAATAGTACAAGGATATTTTTTTTCATTAAAATAAGAAGTTGTTTTTAATATTGTTTATGACAAAAGTAAGTAGTTATTTCTTACAAATACATTTAACGAGACATTTAGAAAAGATTATATTCCAAAAAGTATAAACAAATACTATGTAAATTGGTTGTTTATACATTTTTTTATTTATTTTGGACAAAAATATATGATGACAATGTACTGGAAAACAAAACCTATTTTAT
>Ga0209603_1001812_pt1 | contig 21364 bp, 16 predicted proteins | sample COGITO_mtgs_1206_FD_184812 | JGI IMG/M metagenome (GOLD analysis project Ga0209603, IMG submission 184812) | Pelagic marine microbial communities from North Sea - COGITO_mtgs_120607 (SPAdes) (version 2) | ecosystem: Environmental > Aquatic > Marine > Epipelagic ... | reverse complement strand
CCACCCGTTAAAGCATGAACACAGTATCCGTCCATGTAGGGATTGGATCGGATGGCTTCTATCATTCTTTTGTTGGCCGTTCCATGCATGTGTTGTTGCTCTAGGTAAAACTCTTTCATGTCTGGGTAGAGGGATTTTAGCCCAGTCTGAATCAGCATTTTTTGTTGTTCCTCATGCAAACGTTTGTGGTAGCGATAAGCTGGGGTCAATGGATTGCCTTCTGCCTCAAATTTTTTATTGACGGAAACCAATTCTGCCAAACTTCCGTAGCCCAATTCCGATAAAAAAGACATCATACCAGGAACTACTTTTGACTTCCCTTCTCTTTTAAGGTTGCTCATACCCCGCGCCTTTTTTTCCTCCTTTGTCATCGCCATCGATACATAGCTATTGTATATTTTTTCATTGATATAGGCCCCAGCATAATTGTGTATGTCGTTAAACTTGGTTGGTTCTTTTTCGTTGGGTAAATACATATTGGCACCAAAAGCCCATCCCCCGGATTCGTCTAGGATCAAGCGAGTAGGATCTAGGTTGCGACTGAGCATTGCCATGGGTCGCATCAGTTGATTCAATACAGGTCTGTGTAATTCGTTGAACAATTCCCACTGAACGATACAGGTGCGATTGCGGTCTTTAAGAATGGTTTGTTCCACCTCACGAGCAACCCTCGAAGGAAGGTAGGGAGAAGATAAGGGAAGCCTCATACATTCCAAGGCAGGACTGCCCACCACCATGATTCCCATTTCATCGGCCAAATCCAACCACATAGAGGTAGTAGGATGACGCCAAGGACGGATCATATTAAAGCCCGCCTCTTTTGCTAAGCGGATTTCTTTCCTTGCCATTTCCTCAGAGTCGGGATAAGCAATGCCATTGGGATAGAGCCCTTCGAAAAAAGAGGCCTTGATATAAATTCGCTTTCCATTGAGGTAAAAATCTTGATCTTTAATGGTCAACTCGCGCAGTCCAAAACGATGACGCCAATCATCGGAGACCGTTTGCTTTTTTTTAATCTTTAGGTCGGCTTGATATAAAAAAGGATGATCTGGGGACCAATATTGTGCGTCGGGGATATTGACCATTATTTTGTGTTCATTCAATCCCGGTTCTAGTTCAATAGTCTCAATATGAGAGGCGACTTTATTTTCGATATTTGAGACTTCAGATAAATGAATTTCAATATCGGCAGAATCCCCTTTTATTTCAGTATGATCCATTGTAATTTGAAAAGTAGCGGTATTGTCGTTAATATTGGGCTTGACAAAAACATCTTTTACATAGGTACCCCCAGAGGCAACCAATCTTACATTTTGCCAGATGCCCCCCGAAAGACCTCCCCGCCATTGGGGAGTTTCTAGAGCAGTAACCCCATCGATATTTTTATCCGATAGAATGATGGGACCCACCACTCTGAGTGTTAGGATATTTTTTTTGCCCGCCTGAATCATGTTGTCCACCCTAAACTCAAAGGGGGTGAACCCTCCTTCGTGAAAACCGACTACCTCGTCGTTCAGCCATATTTCCGATAGGTAGTTGACAGCATCAAATTGTAAACGAATGATCTTTCCTTCCCAGTCTTTAGGCACCTCAAAGGCATAGCGGTAAAAGGCCACCCCTTCATAGTCTTGTTCTATTAATTCCCAACTGCTGGGGACTTTGATTTTTCTTTTGTATTCCAAACTTTGAAAGATGTCATTTTCGTGCCATAGTGCTTTTGCACCTTCATTATGGTGATCAAAAACAATTTCCCAATCGCCGTTTAAAGAAATTTCTTTTTGGGCAAACCCAAGGTTTATACAAAAGAGAAATAGGAGGAGAAAATAGTTTTTTATTCCCATTGTTATAAGGTTTTATTTTTTAATCCATTTAATTGAATTGGGGCAACCATCGTGGCCATTTTATTGCGAAGATTTATGAGAAGTGAGGTATCGGCATCCCTTGAAAAAACAAGATTTGTCCATTCGTTGGGATCGTTCTGATGGTCGTATAATTCTTCTCTGCCATTGTTGTAGAGGATATAACGGTAGCGATCTGTTTTGATGGCATAGTGCTGCATTTCTGCTTTCCCTTTATATTTTCCCCCTGCATAAACCACTGTTAGGGCTGGTCTATCCCCTTTCCAGCTTTTGGCGTTGGGGTTTTCCAACAGTTCTCTCATACTGTATCCGTCTATGGAGTGACCTTTTTCATTCTTTTGGGTTTTGGAAGACAGCCCACACAAATCTATCAAGGTGGGATAAACGTCAATCAGGGATACCGCTTTGTCAATTGAGGTGTTGGCTTTAGTGACTCCTGGTACTCTCATGATCAAGGGCACCCGAGTGCTTTTTTCCCATAATGAGTTCTTATATAAATAGTCCTTTTCTCCCATGTGAAAGCCATGATCCGAGGCTAAAATGACCATGGTATTGTCTTTTAAATGGCTGTCATTCAGGGCCTTCATTACTTGCCCCACATTTTCGTCTACTGCTGCTACACAGGCCAGATAGGCTTGTGTCCATCTTTTTAGTCCAACCTCCTCACTCCCATAGGAAGCGGCAATTTCGTCGAACATTTTCACGCCCATTTCTAGGGTAAAGACTTGGCCTTTTTCATAAGAGACTTCTAGATAGGTATCCTCTTGATCTTGATCTTTTTTAAGGGTGACTTCAATTTTATCCAGCGGAAAACGGTCGAAGTATTTTTGAGGGGCAATCAACGGGGTATGAGGTCTGAGGAATCCCACGGCCAAGAAAAAGGGTTTTTCTAATGTTTTGGAGGCAAGGGATTTTATCTTTCGGGCCGTCCAGTCGGCATTCATCTCGTCCGGTGTAGGGTCGCGATTCTCATCATTGACATAACGCATAGGAAGAATTCCATTTTTATTGTAACCATAAATCCATTGGATGGAGTCTCCTGATTTGTTCGTTTTTCCTTCCAAATTGATTAATGGCCCCAAAGAGCCATCTACAGATCCTATGTCATAGAAAGGTGTGGGAACTTCTGGGTGTGCTAGGCGTTTTTTTCCGTCCCACACCATCGGGCCATAGTCGGGCGGGTTTTCATAATGATCCCAATTTTCTCTTTTTAAGTGGTGAAGTATTTTACCCGTTCCTAGGGTTTGATAACCTGCTTTACGGAATTGTTCTGACAGGGTTCGGGTGTTATTTAATACGGTATTGTTGTACCAAGGGGCTTGAAAAAAATTCAGGGAGTGGTGGGGATAGACGCCTAACATCATACTGGAGCGTGAGGGTCCACACATGGGGGCGTTAGTATGGGCGTTGAGAAATGCTACGCCAGTCTGAGCAAGTTTGGTTATGTTGGGTGTTAAACTTTGGGGATGACCCTCTAGGGTCTCTATACAGTCGTTGAGGTCATCAATCATTATAAGCAATACGTTGGGAGCCTCTCTTTTGGGGTTTTGGCACCCCAAGGAGGTCAAGAGTATTGTACATAAAAAACTCTTCAATAAATAACCGTTCCTTAAATTCATTGGAAAATCAACTTTTTATGGCGTCTGTCAAGGCCCTAGCGATAGTAGTGATACCATCGAAATCTCCTTCGCCGATTAATTTTTTATTGATAAGGGTACTTCCTACTCCCAAGCAAACAGCTCCGTTGGCGAGCCATTCGGCAGCATTTTCGACGGTTACTCCCCCAGTGGGCATGATCGGTAGGTGTGGCATGGGTGCCTTTACGGCTTTGAAATAAGACAGGCCAAAATTGGCAGCGGGAAAAAGCTTAATCACATCAGCTCCCCATTCATAGGCTTGTAATATTTCAGAGGGGGTCATGGCTCCCGATAGGATGGGTTTATCATATTTATGAGCCATTTGAATGACTTCAGGCTTACTAACGGGGGTTACGACAAATTGTGCTCCTGCTTCTATTGCCGCTTGAGCAGTTTTTGCATCTACCACAGAACCGACACCTGGAATAACGCCTTCAATCTTAGACAACTTATTAATCTCCTGCAAAGCATTGGGTGTACCCATGGTAATTTCTATGGCTTTGATGCCCCCTTTTCGAAGTGCCTGGGCCAATTCAAAAACGGAGGTTGATGACGACAAGCGAATGATGGCGATGATTTTTGTGGCCAACAGTTGTTCCAATAGGGAGGCTTTTGTCATGTTTTATCTTTTTACGTGGCCTTTGAAGTTGCCTTCGCCTACTGATCGTATTTCTTTTTCACTCAAGTAGTTGATGTCTCCCTTGAGGGTCTGGGTTATGGCAAAAGATGCTGTAGCAAAATCAAGTGTTTTTTGGAGTTCCCAGTCCAACAGCTTACCGTGAAGGATTCCAGCACCAAAGGCATCACCCCCTCCCAATCGATCTTTAATCGTTGTAGGAATGGCAAGGCTTGTCAATACATTGTGTCCTTCTTTTATTATTCCACCCAAAACATTTTCAGTAGCATTAATTTGTTGTCTGACGGTCATTGCTATGGTTTCAAAGTTGCCTAAATCGGAGGCGAAATCAATGGCCTTTTTTGTGGCGTTTTTTAGAGCTAAATAATCATTTTCAATTTTAATATTGGCCTGAAAGACATCGTTAATTGATCCTATATTCCCCAAAAGAATATTTACAAAAGGAAGAATATCGGAAAAGGATTTTTTGGCGGATTCAGCATCCCATAAGCTACGTCTAAAATTGAGGTCAAAAACTACTTTACAATCTAGTCTTTGAGCTATCTCTAATCCTTTTAAGAGAGATTTTTGACAACTGGCAGACAGGGCGGGAGTAATACCAGTAACGACAAAATAAGAGGTGTTTTTCAAAAAGTCTTTCCACTCTTTTTCACTCAAGTCCCACAGTGTAATGGAGGAATTTTTTCGGTCATAGGTAACTTGGGTTCCCCGAATTGCGGTGCCGTGTTCGATAAAATAGGTTCCCATTCGTCCTTTATCTACCCGAATATTTTTTGTGCCGACACCATTTTGCTGAAGGAACATGATTGCTTTTTTACCCAGTGGGTTATCGGGTAAAGCGGTGATGAATTGCGTAGGGTGTCCCCAATGGGACAGGTCGGCCAGCATATTGGCCTCCGCTCCAGCAAAGCTCATTTCTAAAGCATCTGATTGGACAATCAGATCTTCATGTCCTTGTGGACTTAGTCTTAATAGGAGTTCCCCAAAACCAGCGACACGATTCCTCATTTTATAGGGTATTGGAGTATCCCAGTAAACCACTGGCTAGAATAATAATGCCCAATCCGATTAACATGAGTTGAAAGGGTTTTTTTGCTTCTTTCCATTCCCCAGAGCGCACGGCCCATATATTACTGATGATAAGAGACAAACCCAAAAGCATTGGCCATCCGATGATGGGACCCATGGTACCCATTAGAGCAGCGCCTTGTCCATATATCCCTAGCGCTGCAAACCAAAACAAGCCCGCCAGGATCGCCCACTTATAGGCGTTGCCAGCAGCAGGTACTTGGAAAGAACTCCAACTTTTATTCTTAAATAACAAGACTACTGCATAGCCTAGGTTCATCAGAAAGGCTCCCAATAAAACAACTACCCATGCAGCCAGACTACTGTTTCGGGTCAGGGCACCCATTTTTTCCGCTTCCAAGGCTACTGGAGTTGCGTTGGCAAACCCCACATTCAGTAGCGCAGAAAGGATTCCACAACTGACTGCGATCATAATCCCTTTGGAGATGTTCGAGCTATCGTTGGTATTACCTATTAGTTTGTCTCTTTCGATCCCTGCCTTTGCGGTAAGGGCAACGCCTACGAGCATAATGACCACTGCTAAAATGACGTGGTTAGTGGCTGGATTCGAAAAGGCATCTTCGACTTGTATTAGCGGGATAATAGAGCCTACCGATGCAGCCAAACCCATCACAATTCCATAGGTTAAAGAAAGTCCGATATAGGGAACGCTTTTTCCAAAGAGTATGCCTCCCACACCCCAAAGAAATCCATATAACATTCCCAAAAAAACAGCATCTTTGGGGGCATTTCCTATGACTTCAAAAAGATTAGGAACAACGATAATGGCCCATGAGATGGGAAAAATAATCATGGCAATGGTGACGTGTATGATCCACCAAGCTTCCCATTTGAGGGGTTCCATATATTTCATTCCCAAACCGAAACTTCCTTGAAAAAAGCTCGCTACAATGACCAGTAAAAACGGTAGTAATATCTCCATAATTCTTTTGATTTAAATGGTTGTGGTGACTCTTTTTTTGATGAGGTAGTCATCTAATGCAAGGACAGAGCAGTCGTGACCAATTCCACTGTTTTTGATCCCTCCATGTGGTAGGTAGATGGCGTATTTAACACCATTGATTTGCACTTCGCCGAATTGCAGTTCGTTGGCAAATCGGGCTTGACGCTCAACATTTTTTGTGAATAGGTAAGAGGCGAGCCCATATTCGGTATCATTGGCTAATTCCAAGGCTTCCTCATCTGTTTTGAATTTAAAAATAGGGGCGATGGGTCCAAAGGTCTCCTGCTGGTAGGCAACCATATCGGTGGTTACATTACTGAGGACAGTGGGTTCAAACCAGTATCCTTTATCAAAATCTTCAGGGATTTTTCCGCCAGTTTCAATTGTGGCACCCTTGGTGATCGCGTCGGAGACAATGTCCTTCATTCGCTTTTGTCCTTGTCTATTGACCAATGGTCCCATATCTCCATCGCTGTCTTTTCCAAATCCCAGTTTAAGTTTTCTCACCCGATCAACATAGGATGTAAGAAAATCATCGTAAATATTTTCGTGGACAAAAAAGCGATTGGCGGCCACACATATCTGACCACAATTCCCGAATTTGATGCCGATGGCCAAATCGATGGCAGCGTTCATATCTGCATCATCGAAGACAATAAAGGGCGCATTACCTCCCAATTCCATACTTAATTTTTTGATACTGCTACTGCTATCGGCAATGACTTGTTTCCCCGTTTTTGTTGAGCCAATCATGGTCACCACACTAGGGATATTACTTTTGGTCATGGTTGTAGCCACTTTTTCTGGTGGTCCTGTCAGTATATTGATTACTCCAACGGGGAAGTTAATATCATGCAATATTTCACCAAGCAGATAAGAAGAAACAGGCGATATTTCCGAGGGTTTTATGATTAGGCTACAGCCAGAGGCCAAGGCAGGCCCAATTTTAAAACCGACATTTAGTAGTGGAAAATTCCAAGCCAAATAGGCAACAGCCACCCCTGCCGCTTGATGCACCATCACATGTCTGTGGGTATTTTCCTGATCGGGAATGGCTTCGTCTTTGATATCGGCCATGGCCTTGGGGTAAAATTCCAATGCGTTGGTGATGGCCTCGATGTCTTCGTATGAGCCAGCATAGGTTTTTCCCATTTCGTGGATAATCGCTTGGCGCAAAAGTGCTTCTTTTTCCAGTATTGCCATTCGTAGTTTGGACATCCATTCTGTCCTTTTGGACAAGCTCAGTCCAGACCAATATTTAAACCCCTCTAGCGCGGCTTCTAAAGCTTTTTGGGCATCTGTCTCATCTGCCCAAGCTACTTCTGCTATGGGTTTTTCGTTGGCAGGACAGAGGATGGTTTGTTTCCCTCCGTTGTTGGCTTCAATCAGTTGGCCGCCTATATATAGTTTTAGTGATCCAAAATACATTTTTTTTAATATGGCTTTGAAGTTGTTGAAAATTCTTTAAGAGCAATTGGATCTATATCGATACCCAAACCAGGGGATTGGGGAACCTCTATGTATCCTTTGTCCATTTTTACTGTCGGAAAGGTCAGTCGATCTCTGATAGCATTTTCGGTTCGGTCATATTCTATAAAAATATCTGGGGGAAATAATCTTCCAGGCAAGGGTTCTATGTTGGCAATAAAATGTAAAGCAGCATGAAAACCAATTCCGGTTCCCCAAACGTGGGGGATGACCTCTACACCAAAACTACTGGCCAAACTGGCGATTCGCTTTGCCTCAGTTAGGCCTCCTGAAGCACAAATTTCCACCTGAGCAATGTCTACCGATTTGTTTTGGAGCAATTGTAAGAAACCATAGCGCAGGTATTCACATTCTCCACCGGCAATTGGTATGGAGGTTTTATTCCGCAATTGGGCATACTGCTCGTAAAATTCGGGAGAAACAGGTTCTTCAAACCAACCGATATTATAGGATTCAATTTTTCGGGCCAGCTCAACAGCCTCTCTGAGTGAGTAGGCGTGATTGGAATCGACCATCAGTTGAATATCGGGACCAATAGCAGCCCTAACACTTTTAACGTTTCGAACATCTTGTTTGATGGATAAGCCCACTTTCATTTTGATGGCTTTGAATCCTTTATTGACATAGTCTTTGGCTTCCGCTACCAAATCTTCCTCTAATGTTTTACTGTCAGAAAAATAAAGTCCAGTGGCATAGGGTACAACCTTATTTCGATGTTGTCCTCCCAAAAGGGTGCTGACAGGTAGATTTAAAGCTTTTCCTTTGATGTCCCAAAGGGCAATATCTATGGCGCTGATGGCCGCAAAAAGGACACTTCTCCGAGCAAAATCGAGAGTCTTGCGGTACATTTCAAACCATAAGGATTCATTTTCTAATGGGTTTTTCCCTATCAAAAGAGGTTCGAGTAAGGCGATTCCTTTTTGAATCACATCCGCAGGGCCATAGCCCTCACCCCATCCGTATACACCTTGGTCTGTAGTGATTTTTACCACACAGATTCTTCTCTCTTTGTACGCCCATTGGGAGAAGAAAAAACTCTGATCCAATTTGTCGGAAAGAATGTATGTTTCTATTTTATTTATTTTCAAATTCAAAGATTATATAGTTTATATGCTTGGGTTAAAATTCAAGTTAACAAAAAGAGGGGATTTCATTCGTTCAAAAGTTTAAAATTGAAATCACCATTCAAAGGCGTTTAAATAGCATTAAACGAAAGTCCATCATTTTTTCTCCTGTTTTATTTACTGCTTTTAGTGTAAGTTTTCCTCTCCCTTTTTTGAGATGCATTACCCCAATGTTAAGAGGTTTAAAATCTTTTACATAAGACTCAATTCTAACGACTCTGTCCTCTGCGGCTCCATATTCCTCTGAATTGAAGGCTTCTTTAATTGTCCCCTGGATTTTGGAATCTTCAAAACTGACTTCAAAAACTGAACCTACAGCGTCTTCTTCGCAATTGTAATAAACGGTTACCTCAAAATTTCCTTCTTGAGGGACTTCCGCTTGCCAAGAAATACTGTCATTGGCATTGATCCAATGGGTAAAATAGGTGCAATTAGGATGACGGTTGGAACGTTTAATTTCTCCACTTGCCATTCCATCTCTGGCAGGGACCTGGGTCGTATGTAGGCTGGGATGTCCTATATAGAATGGTCGTTCATCTTTTGGTGGAAGTTCAGTCAACACTTCCTTTTCCCATTGTTTCTTTACTTTTTGCATTTCGGCCAAGACTATAGGTTTTTCCATTCCAACATCTTTGGTTTGGTTGGGATCGTTTACCATATCAAAAAGTTTACCTCCATTTCCCAAACGGTAGTTTTGATTTCTTAGGCTCATTTTACCACGCCAGTAGTTAAATATATATCGGTCTTTCCATTGAGGATTTTCCTCCATTAAAATCGGCTTAAGGCTAATGCCATCCAATGGTTTTTTGGGTTTGGACTTTATACCTGTGAGGTCTTTTAATGTGGGGAGGAGGTCGATACCACTGGCAATTTCTTTGATGATTTTACCTTGGGGAATTTTACCTGGCCAGTTGATAATCATAGGAGAGCGCACCCCTCCTTCATCTGTACTGCCTTTTCTTCCTTTCATCCCTCCGTTCCATCGATAGCCATTGGGGCCATTATCAGAGAGATAAATCACGATGGTGTTTTCAGATAAATTACTGTTTTGGAGTTCCTCCAAAATTCGGCCTACATTCCAGTCGATATTTTCACACATTGCCAGTGCGGCAAGAGCATGGTCAATTTCATTTTGAGTTTTAAAAGGTCCACGGCTACCTTCTTGATTTAATTCCTTGTCTTTATACTTTTCCCAGAATCGATCTGGCACTTGCATCGGACTGTGTGGGGTGTTGTAGGGAAGGTAGAGGAAAAAAGGTTGGTTTTTGTTTTTTTTGATAAAATCAATACCGTGTTGGGTCAAATCATCAATGATGAACCCGTTCCCTTTTACCAGATTTCCGTTGTGTTCCAAAAGGGGGTTGTAATAATTCCCCCAGTGTCCAGAGCAAAAGCCATAAAAGTCGTCAAAACCTCTACTGTTGGGATGAAAAGGGGCCTGCATTCCATTATGCCATTTGCCATAGGCTGCTGTTTTGTATCCTTGCGATTTGAAGACCTCAGCAATTATTTCCTCGTCTATATCCAGTCTTTCTCCTCCTTTACTTGTAGAGTAAACCCCTCCTCTTACATGGTGCCTTCCTGTAAGGATTTCTGCTCGGGTGGGAGAACATACTGGGCTAACAAAAAAGCGATCAAATCGAACACCCGTATTTCCGAGTTGGTCAATGTTGGGTGTTGTTATATCAAGGTTACCATTAAGGCTTAGATCTCCCCAACCTTGGTCGTCGCTCAAGATGAGAATCACATTGGGGCGATTGTTTCTCTGGATTTGGCAACTTGACAAAAAGAGAAGCAATAGCAATAAAAGAGGCGATAAGGCTTTTCGTGACATTATTCCAAATTTAGACATTTAATGTCAGAAATTGTTGACACTAATTATCACAACTCCTACTACTGCTTATCAATTTTTTGGAGTTAGATGTCAATACTCAACCCTAATCCAAATAATTCTCTGATTTGTAATCGCTTGATTAAATCATCATCGTATTGTATGTGTAAGATTAAATTGCTTGATATTTTTTCATTGACTTTTAACCTAATGTTTGCATTCCATTCAAAATCGACATTTTGAATTTTCTGAAGATAATTGACATAGACATTGAATTTGTTGTCCATCGAAATGTTATCCATCAAATCGGATCTGTAAAAGCCCGAAAATGAAGCCCCGACAGAAATAATACTTGTTGCGCCTCTTTCGACCCCAAAGTATTTATTTCCAGGAGAGAGATTTTGGGTATAATATTTACTGACAAAAATTCCTCTGCCAGCCAATGGAGCAATATTGAACCAAGCCATATCACCTTCTTTGTAATACCACCCCAAACCACATTGCATTACGGCTGGAGACAGAATTCTTGAAATTTTTTCTTTTTGTTCTTCGCCTTCAACTTTGAAGTATCGGTACCCAGGAAGAAACTGTGTTTTAAAATTGAAATAGGCAGAATAGTTCCAATAGGAATTTACTTTTTTGCTGAGAACGGAATTGATTTCAATTCTATCGTCGGCTTTTCTAAAAAAAGTACTCCCCGAAAGATAAGTCGTCCCAATTGAGAGCATGATATTGTTGTCCCAAATCCACCCTTGTTTGCCAAGATAATTAATGTTGTAGTCAATACTGAAAAGTCCAGTCATAGAATTTTCTCCACCAGAAACCCAATTTTCAAAGTAAGCTTGATTGAATGTGAATTGGGTCAATCCAAAGAATTTATATTTACTTTTTTCTTTGGTTAGTGTTTTTAAAGTATCTGGAGTTTGGCTTTGCAGAATCTGACCCTCTTGAGCTTTTAAACCAATTGTAAAGATGAATGTGGTAAATAAACAAGTTAAAAATTTCATAGGTGTAAAGCTTTTTAATTTTTCCACTAAATTACTTTATACTTTTTTGAAAATTATGCTTTTAGGTATTTTAAACTTTTTAGGGTAAGAGTTCATTTGTTTTTTCTAATTTTAAAATAAACTTAATGTAGATCATCACGTTGGGATTGATTTAAATGAGTAAAAAATTAAAAATAAATTTTGATAAACTAAAATTGAGAAAATGAAGAATTTTAGCATGGTGTTATTATGTTTGGTTTCCCTCTCTGCTTCCGCACAGGAGTGGATTATAATTGATATTTTAGAGCAGACCAAAAAGGAGTTGGTTTACAAAATTGATAATGGGGAAGAGGTAAAACGAGAAACGACTAAAAATCCTTCGATTGTACGATTGATTAATGAATTCCAAGCAGACGGATTCCATTTAAAGGCAGTAACTCAAGGGGTAGAACTGGAATTGAATGGCAACCTGCCCATGATCAACAATCGCAATAATAATTTTGGTGTGACCAACCTGAATCTTTTCAACAACAACCGGATCATGCTCTGGTTTGAAAAATAAAATCCTTTGGGGGTCTATATGCTTCTTAAGTATACTATAGTCCGATTTTAAAATTCAAGTATTTCTGAATCTCAAGGGAGTCAAGAGGATGAAAGAAGTATTATCTTTATTAAGATAATTTAATTATGTCATGAAGCTTATACTTTCCCTACTCTTTTTAAAATGTCCTTCATGCAGAAAAGTGAATCTCTTTAAAAATCCCCCTTATTCTTTTCAAGGCTTTCTCAAGATCAATAAGATTTGCTCTAATTGTAAAACCAATTTCAATAAAGAACCTTCTTTTTTTTACGGATCTATGTACGTATCCTATGCTTTAGGAGTGGGTTTATCCATTTTCATTTTCCTTTTGATGTATTTATTAGGAATGGCAGGATCGCCATTGAGGATTTTTCTCACCATCCTGTTTTTTGTCACGGCATTGTCCCCATACATATATCAACTTTCAAAAGTGATTTGGGCTTCCTTTTTTTTCCGATTTAAAGAAAGTGAATCAAAAAAATGAAAACCAAAGTGTATAAAAAACCCCTTCACTTAGGGGAGGGGTACAAGAAAAAAACCTTCGTTTAGAAGGTTTTTTTAGATTTAGTTTTTGATTCTCTTTAATTCATGAAGAATCAAATTTAAAATTTCATTTTGCTGTTTTAGATTAAACAAGACGTCTCTATCTGTTGTTTTTTGCTCGATAGTTCTGGTTTTGTTAAAGTATTTCATAATCATTAAAAATTTAGAGTGCTAAAAATCAACAAAGAAGAATTATGAAACTTGAAAGTGTACAACATAAATTCTTCGCCTTTAGATTTATTTCAGCGTTAAACTTACGTAACGATTTTTTCGGATGCGTTCTCTCCACCCGCGACTCTATTTTTACACCCAGTCCACACGGGATAATTTAAAATTACAAATAAATAAAGAAATGATCAAATCTCAATCTAGAATTATTAGGGCTTAAGTATAAGAGTCGGCTTGTGCTTTAATATGGATTAGGGATTCGTTTAATCACAATAACAGTATGTGAAAAAACCCTTAGGATAAGTATGAGGTAAATGGAAAGGATAGAATTTAATTTATTAAATTTATAAGGTAAAAAAAACAGATAATGAGTAGTAAATATTTTGGTAACAGTAAAGTAAAAGGGCCTTCAAATGACAAAAATAAAAAGAAAATAAAGTCAGGAGGTTCTATGAAGTCAACTACGGCAGTTCGAAAAACAGGAAGGGGTAATTAAATACTAATATAAGTTTCGACTATTCTTTTTTATTAACGGGGGTTTAACGGAAGAGGATATGTTAAACTATAATAGATTTTGCGATATAAAACTTAGTAAAATAGTTTTTATATTTCCCTTCCTTCCTTCAAACCATTATTAAAATCCACCCCAACGTCTGGCTGTAACATAACAGCTCAGTTGCATTAATTGATGACGTTCTTTTTCAGCTCTAACAAAAATTTTATTGTCTCTAACCAAATCACAGCTGTGAGAATAATGAACAAGTCTAGCAGACATTCCAAAAGCACGAATAAGTTAGATACTAACAGAACCCTCCTAAATCGTCAGGGTCAGGAGAGTTGCCATCTGCAACTATTGCAATACGTCCGTCAGGAGGATTTATCAATAGATTGTGTTCCTCAAAAATACGGGCGTAGAAGTAGAGGGCTGATACATCGCACTAAACTTTAATTTCATATCAATATTCATTATAAAATTTCCGTCGTTGTACTTTATAATAGTTTGGAGGTTAAACTGGGCGTTTAGTCCTACAGATAAAAGTAAAAAGAGTAGTCGTTTTTTCATTTATTTAAGATTATTCAAATCTAGAAAAAAATCAATGTTTATGTCAGGTGCAAAGATTGTCATTAGGATGCACTGACTAAATTCTTACCAAGTATTGTAATCTAGTCAGACTCCAGTAGCAATGGAATCAGACGAGGTTGAAAATTGAGCCAAAAAGTACCTAAAATTCGCTATCTTAATATAATTATTCCTGTTGCTGAATTTGCAAGATAAGTAGCTGTATTCAACACTGATTCAGTTAACCAAACGACTATAAATGATAAAAAATAAAACCACCTCGTTCGAAATTGCCATGCTCTGCTTGATGCTGGTGACAATGGCTTGTACCCCAACAAAAGAAAAGAAGACAATTAGAAGACCAAATATCCTACTGTTGATGTCAGATAATCAATCTGCGGAACATCTGGGTTGCTATGGGGACAAATCAGTGAAAACCCCGCAAATTGATCAGTTGGCAGAAGACGGAGTAATTTTCAAAAACGCCTATTGCGCTGCTCCCTCCTGCTCTCCAGCCAGAGCTTCAATGTTAACAGGTCAAGATATTTGGATGCTTGGCGAGGCTGCCAATCTTTGGAGTAGTTTTCCTAAAGTAGAGGTCTTTACCCAACTGCTCGAAGCTACTGGTTATCATGTAGGTATTGAAGGTAAAGGATGGGGCCCCGGCGATGAAACCGTCACAGGGTGGACTCAAAACCCAGGAGGTAAAAGATATGATTCCTTTGAAAATTTTTTTAATGAAAGTGAAAAGGGAAAACCTTGGATGTATTGGTACAGCAGTAGGGATCCTCACCGCCCATATAGAAACGAAGGATGGAAAAATTCTGGTATAGCTCTGGATTCTATAGTCGTTCCCCCCTACCTACCTGATCATATAGACATAAGAAAAGATATTGCAGATTATTATGATGAGATTCAAAGATTTGATGAAGAAGTTGGCACATATATCTCTTTACTCAAAGAATTTGGGGCATTCGAAAACACCATCATTATTGTATGTAGTGACAATGGATGGCAAATGCCAAGAGGCTTAGCCAATCTCTATGATTTTGGGACCAAAATTCCTCTTGTGATTTCATGGCCAAAATATTTTCCTGGTGGTAGAGAGATTCAAGACTTTGTCAATATTAAGGATTTTGCCCCTACAATATTGGAACTCGCAGGAGTCGAACCCTCTACTGAGATGACTGCTAAAAGTTTTGTGGATCTGCTTACTACAGAAAAGACAGGAAAAATTGACCCCCAGCGGGATCATGTGGTCATGGCCCGTGAACGTCATGCTTTTGTTAGAAAAGGTGGAATTGGATATCCAGGTCGTGCTATTAGGACCGATCAATATTTATACATTAAAAATTACGAACCCGAACGCTGGCCCGCTGGAGATCCACCTTTGTTTGGAGACGTTGATGCCCATATGCTCCATTATGAAGCACCTACCAAAATTTTTATGCTTAAAAATAAAAATTCGAAACCTACCAGGAAATTATTTAATTTGGCTTTTTCCAAACGTCCTCAACACGAACTCTTCAAGCTCAGCGAGGATCCATTTCAAATGAACAATCTCGCTTATGATGAAGAATTTGCATCGGTGAGGGATGAGATTTCAAATCAGCTCATTTCTTATTTAATAGAAACAGGGGATCCGCGAGAGACTGATGCAGCCTTCGACTGGGACAATGTGCACTACTATAAAGACAGAGATAAAAAACCAAAACCTTCAAAAAAGTCCATTGAAATTCTTGGCTTAAAAGATGAATACAATTATTTAGAATGATTTAAATGATCTTACTTTTTATTAATCGATTTGATGCTGATCAAATGATTTTAAAAAAGTGTTTTTTCATCATATTTTGCTCATTTTAACTATTTTTTATATCATTTTTGAGCCCGTTTTTTGGCACTTTTTGAAGTTTTAATCTATTGTTATTTTCATGTCTTTAAACATAAATTGATTTTCACTTACCTTAAGTTTTTGATTACTGGAAATAGTTAAATCTTTGATGGTAACTTTTTGTGTCCGTATATAAGGAAAATCCTCTTTAAAATTCTCATTAATCATCTTGGGATTAAAGTTCGCAAATAGTGAAATACTATTATTACCACCCTCAAGATTGGAGTCGTCAATATGAAGTTGTTCTATTATAATGTTTTTGGGCATGTGGCAAGTATATCCAAAATCATGCATTCCACTATTGGCTCCGCTAAAAAGGCTTACAGATCCTGAATTTCTCTTAGACGGAACAAAGACACAATTTTTAATTAAAAATGTGCCTTCCCATGTGCTGCCGTAATCTTGTCTTAAATTAACCAAGCTCCTTCCATAAATCGTTGAATTTTCTACCACAAATTTCCCAGAACCTATGGCATTGATGCCCATGTATCCCAAGGTAGAATTTCGGATCGTTGCATTGTAAACCCCCATATGGGCATCAAATCTGGAGAAAACACAATGGTCAAAACTGATGTTTTTGGAATAATTTGAAGCAAACAAACCCCAATAGCTATTGTCGTTAATATCATTAGTTTGTCTGCAGTTGACAAAAGAAATGTTAATAGCACGGCTAACAGACAAATCATAAGATCCCATAAAAACTGGCTTTCCGGCAGCACCAATAGTTCTGTAGGTTTTATGTCCTGTCATGACACAATCCTTCACCAATACATTTGAGCAATCAGAGATGCTTATAAACCCCCTGTAAGGTGCCCCGTGTTCCCCCTCACCTTTAATAAAATGTTTTAAATTCTGAATCACCGAATTGGACCGCCTGATGTCGATATTTCTGCTATAATAAGTATACTTTGATGGAGCTTGATTGGAAATTGTAATAAACTTTCCTCCATTTATAATGAGTTTTTTTTGATCAATGGGGAGTGCTGTGATTTCTGAAATATGGTCGAAATCCCAAATGATAGGTGCCAAACTATCTATTTTGCCATTTTTATCCATTAAAAAAATATCGGTTTGTGAGCGCCCTTTGTTTTGATTTAAACCATAACGTATATAGCGCTTCACTTTGTCATCCAAAGTGGAGACGATACAAGCTTCGGGTAAACGCTGCGAAGTAATCTTTTGATTTTTCTTTAGTTGGTTAAGACCACTAATGGTCACGGGGTTCATGCGAGAACGGACCTTAAAAATTGGAGTATTGATATTTTCTACTGCAACATCATCGATAAGGAAAGTTGCATCTCCAAAATCGGTATCGGTATGTATCACTGCCGAATTTTCTTTCCCACTAATATAATAGAGGGCTGCATCATCGGCTTTAACCGCAAATTCATATTCATTGGCTACTGCATGCGTAGCCTTGATGAATATCATATCATCCGTTACACCGTCTCCAGTGGCCCCTAGATCGCTATATCTGATAAAACCATCTTTTTCAAATTGCAACCAATCTTTTTGATTGATAATTATTTTTTCCAAACCTTCCCCATCTAGCATCAGTTCTGTTTTTTGGGTTTTATTTATTATTATCTCAACGGACAATGGGTCCGATTGGGCATTTAATAAAGTGGTTCTAAAAAAAAGAATTAATAATAAAAATAAATTTCTCATGGGTATTCGGATATAATTATTAAATATAAATAAAACTAATTTTAAGGGCCCATCACTTTCCACACTTCTTATTTATACTAAAATAAGGAGTGTATTGATCAGATTTATTGACTTTTTTATGATTTAATTAATAATTTTTATTCAAAAATTTCTAGGGGCGTCAAAAGAGGAGCTTCCAAAAGTCCAGCATCCAAAACATCCAGTTTTGAGGCATCAAAAGGTTGGTAATCAAGCCCTACGACATTGATGTTGTAAAAGATTTTCCATTCTTCGCCTCTTGCTTCTTTTGCCTTGATCCTATTGGAGCCCGAGTTAGTCACCTGAATGCGAAGTATGTTTTTTCCTTTTTTCAAATTTTTAATCTTGAGTTGATAGGGATTGGACCAAAGTGTCCTGAGGTATTGATTATTTAACCAAACCTTTGCACTTTCCCTAACATCTCCGAGTTTCAATAGCCAGGGACCTTCGCGATCTGCAGGTCTGTTGAATTTAATTTCATATTGGGCAGTTCCCGAAAAGGCCGCCATTTTCTCACCCCATTGAGTCCAAGAGGTCAGGTGATTGATTTTTTTTGAATATTCATTATCAGGCCCACCTTTGATTATTTTAAAATCCCAATTTCCAGAAATCTGATAAGATTTCTCCGACGGGTTGTAGTATTTCCATTTCGCTGTGCTTACCATGTCAAAAGTTTTTAGAAAGACACTAGCACCCGAAGGCAAGGATAATTTTACTTTGGTAATGCCTGCTCCTTGCTCTGTAATGGCTTTCCCTCTTTTTCCCGTCAATGGATCTAAAATCAAAACCTCTTTGGATTGGATACCCAGAGGGATTAACCCCTCTATCATATTTGGGGTATGATTGACCAAGTAATAGATTTTTTCTCCTAGGTATTTCCTGCGGATAAATTTCAGTCCCTTTTTGGACAATTCCTCTTTAATTACCCCTGCTTTTTTAAGGGGGATTTCCATTTCTTTTAGGGAATAAACTTTATTGATTTTTTCTTTGGAAAACCTTTTTAACTCTTGTTCTCTTTTTTGGTGCTCAAAAAAACCTGGGACAGTTTGAGGTCTTCCCAAAAAGACAACAGATGCCCCCATACATTTTAAAGCAACCAGTTTTTTTAAACTTTTAAGCGGCATGTTTTGGGTAGCTGGAACAATGATCGAACGGTAGTTACCTCCAGGCAGTTGGATGATTCCATTTTTGACGTTTACTTTTTCCAAAAAACGATCTGAGATATAGTCAATGCTATAGCCTTCTTTAATTAAATGATGGGTCGTTTTATAAAAGGGGGTGTCTGACAGCCAAGTATTAAGGCGATGAATGGCAAATTGAACCAAAGGATCACCCTCGTTAAATTTCGACCAACTGTCATGAATAGGCCAATAGACTAGCACATCATTGTCATGCTGGCCTTGTTGTAATAATGATTGGGATCGACTGATGTATTCAAATAGGGCGGGAGCATCTTCCCAAATGGGATTGGTGTCATTAAAATTTACGGACGCATAAAATTTCCAACCCGGCCATTGGGCCGATTCTGGAGAATAGGTTGATCCGTGTAAAAAGATATGATTGATGCCATTAATAAACAAATCTTCGAGTTCTGGTTTACACTGAGATAAAGTAGTTCTAAAATGTTCTCTTAACCAAGTAAAGGTTTCGGCAGAAACTTGTTTTCTTCCAGACAAATGAGCTGCAGAGGAGGAAAATTTGATCATTGCTAAATCGGCGTCTCCCGCTCGAAAATTCCTGTGAGGGTAATCGACCGAGCTTCCGTTTCCTTCTACTCTTCTAAAACCCTTGATATTGTAGGGCATAGATCCAAAGGTTTCGCATTCAGGTATATCAGCAGCAGCATAAAGATCAATGAGATTTCCCGGGGAACCATGGGCTTGATATTTGGTTTTTACTCCTATATTTTCAGCCCATTCATTCCAAACAGGATTGAATCCTTCCACTAGTAAATCAGATAATGTTTCTCGATAGTCGCTTCTGATTCGGTTACTGATTTCATTGTCATTTCTATCCAAAAGCCGATTCATATATTGCCTGAGATCGTAGCCGCGGTAATGTTCGAAAATATTAAAAAAATTGGGGGTGTAGTCTGCTTTGTACACTTCATAGCTGTCGTTGAAAACCGACCGAATCTTACCATCTATTTTTCCCAAAGCAGTGCTGAAAAGCTGAAGGTAATTTTTTAATGCCTTAGGAGAAAAGTGATCCAAAACCCATCCTTTCCCTCCTGGAGCTGCTCTTTTTACTTTTTGCCTTGTTCGATCTTCAAACACAAAAAATAAATCGAAATCTTTGTATGTGGCCTTCCACTCCAGTTGGTCATTGATGATTTTATTACTCAGATTTATAAAACTGTTATGGGTGTCAAAGGCAAAAACTCCTTTTAATATTGGCCTCTCTTTTTTTGTATCAAGAGCCCTGATGTCAAGTTGGGTAGGATATATCAAGGTTCCTGTTTTGAATGGAGAGACCGTCTCCGAAAAAAGTGTTCCTTTTTTTAGCTGTACTTTCCTTACCAAAAGACTTTTAGCGGCATCGATCTGACTTACATTTGCCCCTCCCCATGGCCAGCCAGTTCCCAAGGTCAAATCAACTCCCATTTTTAAGCTGTCCGCTACCCTTACTGTATACCTCAAAATATCAATCCATTTGGGACTTAAAAAATCAATATAATTATCCTCCTGTCCCTTTACCCCATAGATGGGTTCTATCTCTACCCCACCGATTCCTGCTTTATGAAAAGCGATCAATGATCGACGAATGTTTTTTTCATCTACTGCACTGCCCATCCACCACCACCGGGTCCAAGTTTTGGATTCTTTTTTAACTTCGGGCCAATCGTATGGTTCCTGCTGTGCATGAATAAGGCCTGAGTTCATCAAAAAATTCCCCAATAGAAGTATGGTATATATTTTTTTCATTGATAAATTTTAATACAACAAGTTAATTAAAGGGAGGCAATAACACATAGCCAACTAGGGGGTTATTATGCGCTTAGGGGGTGCGTTTAAGAGCTTTTGAATAATATTTAAAATCTCTCATTTAGACCATCACTAAAAGTTTTTGGTTAGATCAAAGATGATACTGATTAAAAAGGGATTTGGATTGGTCCCAAACTTGGGATTATTGAAAATTTAAGATGATTAACCAGCTATACTATAACTTATTCTATCTTAAAAAAATAAAGGTTTTCATTCTTGAAATTGTAAGGACTTTAATGGTATGGTGTATTCAATTCTTTGATTGTTATTTATATCCCATGTTTCCATTTTTATTTTTGTATTGTTTTGTTCCCAAAAGACATTAATTAATCCAAAATGATTTTCCATAATGGGGCCTTCAATTCTGTTTTGATTTGGTGTGGCAAAGTGCCAAGTTGATGAAAGACCGCTTGAGGTAAAATCATAAAGTGGATAAAAAGGAGTATCTAATTTGGAAATTTCAGAGTAATGGACATCCCCTGAAATAAACAGAACACCATTTGCCTTTGTACTTTTTATCAAATCAACCATACGCTTCCTTTCATTGGGGAAATTTGCCCAAGCCTCATATCCATTCCATTCAATCCCAAATTGAGTTCCTGTGCAAATAATTCTAACATCTGCCGGCTTTTTTAGTTCATTTTCTAGCCAAATCCATTGCTGCTTTCCAAGTAACGTTGACGGTGTATCCAAGTGTGGGGCATAGTCTTTTTGGTAAAAACCATACCTCATGTCATTGTCATATTCTCCGTTATATGGTTTTAAATCATCTCTAAATGTTCTACCGTCGAGTAATATTATTTGAAGTTTATTATTTCCATATTTATTCATGTAGGAATGATAAATACCTTTATGTTT
>Ga0209603_1001809_pt1 | contig 21393 bp, 20 predicted proteins | sample COGITO_mtgs_1206_FD_184812 | JGI IMG/M metagenome (GOLD analysis project Ga0209603, IMG submission 184812) | Pelagic marine microbial communities from North Sea - COGITO_mtgs_120607 (SPAdes) (version 2) | ecosystem: Environmental > Aquatic > Marine > Epipelagic ... | reverse complement strand
CGATTAAGGATATATCATGCCGACCAAGCTCATGGAGCGCCCTTCGTCTATCGGTTAGGACGCCAGGTTTTCAACCTGGAAAGAGGGGTTCAATTCCCCTAGGGCGTACCATGACTTGGTGTTTTCCAAAATACATAAGCCGCAGCCTAGCCCCGAGGGTAAGCGCCTATTTGCTTGCCTGATACAGGGTTTTATCGTCGGCCCAATATTTTTTGATGAAATTATCGCGGCCCGAGCGCAAGCGGTAATAAGTATATTTATAGCCCGCCTTTTTATAGTAATCCTGATGATGGTCTTCGGCGGGATAAAACGCGCCTGCTTTGGCGATTTCAGTGGCAATCGGACGGCTGAATTTATCGGCTTGGCGCAACGCCCTGAGCGCCCCTTCGGCGAGGCGTTTTTGCTGGCTGTCGGCATAATAAATCGCGCTGCCATAATGGCGCCCACGGTCGACGAAACTGCCATTGGGGTCGGACGGGTCGTGCATCCGCCAAAAGGCGCTGAGCAATTTTTGATAGCTGACTTTCGTGTCGTCATAAGGCACTTTTACGACCTCGCGATGGGTGGTGCGCCCATAGGCAACGTCTTGATAAGAGGGGTTGGCCTGCTTGCCGCCCATGAAGCCTGAGATGACATCGCCAACGCCGTCGATTTTTTCGAAATCGGCTTCCGTGCACCAAAAACATCCGCCAGCGAAATATGCCGTTTTTTGCGCCGCCATAGCGGGCGCGCTCAGCACGGAAAGGAAACTCAGAAGCAAGATCATTCGAAACATAATTCTTCCTTTGAAGGTTTATTGTCTGTTGAGTTTCTCGAGTTTTACTGTGCCTTCGGATTATGGCTTTTATTTGTTCTCGTCTGGCTCGGTGTCTTGCGGCGGCGCGGTTTCATAGACCGGCGCCCAATTCCGCGCGCGTTCCTTGCCTTGCAGCCAAAGGCGGCGCGGCATGTTTTTCTCTAAGGCTTCAATGGCAAACCCTACGGTGATAGGCGCGCCAAGGCCGAGCCTTTGCGGGTTGGTGAGATAAAGATGCGCCCATTCGGCGGCGTCTATTTTGTCGGTGGTGGGGCCAAGCTCGGCGGCATAAAGGCTAATCAAAACGCCTTGCGCGCCAAAGTGGCCTGCCTTGGCCGCCTTGGCGAGCCATTCGACGCCGAGCGCATAATCTGGCATCGCCAACATTTGCGCCCGAGGCGGGGCTGTGCCGCCGTCGGCGGGCAATCCGGCGAGGGTTAAATGGCATTCGCCGAGCGCGGTTTGGGCGTCTTCAAAACCAAACCCGCGCTTGGCCAAGGGTCGTAATTTGGCCACGGCTTCGGCGCAATTGCCTTGGTGTTTCAAAACGAAACCATCCCAATAGGGGCTGTGTTGGGCTTTGCGTTCGGCTTGGCGTTTGCGCATTATTTCTTGCGGGTCTTGGCGGCGCGATTGCGCTTGCGCGATATCGAGCGTCGTCAAAACCAGCAAGACGGCCAGCGAGAAGAGAAAATTTACCAATTGCCGATATTCTCCATAGACGCCCAAGGCTCTTGCGCGGGCAGGGCGTCGCCGGCTTGCAAGAGTTCAATCGACACATTGTCGGGCGAGCGCACAAAGGCCATGCGGCCATCGCGCGGCGGACGGTTTATGGTAATGCCAGCTTGGTGCAGTTTCTCGCAGGTCGCATAAATATCGTCGACCTGATAGGCCAAATGACCAAAGTTGCGGCCTTCGTCGACTTCCTTTTCATCCCAATTATGGGTCAGCTCGATTTGCGCTTCGGGTTGGCCGGGGGGCGCCAAGAAGACCAAAGAAAATCTGCCGTCTTCAATGTCATAGCGTCCTAAATTTTCCAGCCCCATATGGGTGCAATAGAATTCTAGCGAGGCGTCTAAATCGGTTACGCGAACCATTGTATGTAAATATTTCACCAGCAATATCCTCCGTTTGTCCCACTTTAAGTGACTGCGCACAGCCTGTCGCGTTATTTAGCGTCGCACCTTCGAGAAAACACAGTAGCCTATGCATCCGTATCATGGTTAAATGATAACCTCCCAAATCAGACAATAAGAATTGAATATGATTAGTCCCATCGAATTTAAATCCTCCCGACACATCTGCCGAGGGCGCTTATATGAGCCCAAACCCAAAGCTGCCAATGGCGCGGGCGTGGTTTTGGCGCATGGGCTAGGCGGCACGATGGACTGCGGCTTGTCCGATTATGCGCAAGCTTTTGCCGAGGCGGGTTTCCATGCTCTGGTGTTTGACTATCGCGGCTTTGGCGAAAGCGATGGCGCCCCGCGCCAATTCATCAGTGTGCCGCGCCAGCTAGAAGATTGGCGCCATGCCATCCATTTTTTGCGCAGCCATGGCAATGTTGACGCCGACCGCATCGGCCTTTGGGGCATTTCGTTTTCCGGCGGCCATGTGATGCATCTGGCGCATGGGGATGCCAAAATTCGTGGTGTCGTCGCGCAAGTGCCGATGATTGACCCGGTGCTATCGGCCCATGTCGGCAATTATCAACGAGGCGGCGCAGCCACCCAAGCCTTGATGAAAGCGATTGTGCATCGGTTCAAGACGCGGTGGTTTCGAAGCCAAGCTAAGATGTTGCAAATCGCCCCGGGCAAAGCTTCCCAGCCGGCGGTTATCGGCTCGGCGGAAGCCAAGGCCTATATCAAATTGGCGGGCAAGACTTGGAAGAATGAACTGCATCCCGATAGTTTTTTGAAAGGTGCGTTTGAAAGCAATAATGCGTCTCTTTTGACGGATGAAATGACCACGCCCATGCTGTTGCAAATCGGCGATATCGATAAAGTGGTTTCCAATGAGGCGACGCATAATTTCGCGCGCCGCTGTGGGCCGCTGGCGCGTTTGACCAGCTATAGGGGCGACCATTTCACGCTGCTGCAAGACAATGGCGAACGCCGCGCCGCCATAGCCGAAGCCATTGGATTTTATGAGGTCAAGCTAATTCTATGAGCCTCGTTTTGCGTCAATGGGTAGAAGCGGCCAAACATGTCGTGGTGTTTACGGGCGCTGGCATGAGCACCGATAGCGGCATTCCAGACTTTCGCAGTCCGGGCGGCGTCTGGACGCGCATGGCGCCGATTATGTTTCAAGACTTTATGGCCAGCGAAGAAAATCGCATCGAGGCGTGGCGGCGAAAGTTCGCCATGGCCGATGAGCTGGGCAAAAGCTTTCCCAATGACGGCCATAAGGCCATCGCTCAATTGGTGCAAAGCGGCAAAGTGAAAACTCTGATTACGCAGAACATCGATAATCTGCATCAAGATAGCGGCATTGCGGATGAGCATATTGTCGAACTGCATGGCAATGGCACTTATGCGACCTGCCTAGAGTGCGAGGCGCGCCAAGATATGGACGCCATTCGCGCAGAGTTTGAAGCCAGCCAAATGACGCGCGCACCGGCGTGTTCGGCGTGTGGCGGGATTGTTAAATCGGCGACGATTTCGTTTGGCCAAGCGATGCCCGAAGCGCCCATGCAGCGCGCCGAGGCGGCGAGCCTAGCGTGCGATTTATTTCTGGCGATTGGGTCGTCTTTGCAAGTCTATCCGGCGGCGGGGTTTCCGGTTCTGGCGCGTCACAATGGCGCCCGTTTGGTTATCCTCAATCGCGAGCCGACCGATTTGGACAGTTCAGCCTCGCTGGTTCTTAACGAAGAAATAACCCCGACGCTGCATAATCTAGTAAGTCTCGATAGCTAAACGGGTTTTGGAAACTTATTCCAGCCTCGGGCAGGCTTGCTAGACTGGGGCAGGGGCGGCGTATTTTTTGCCTTTTCTAGGGTTCGATTTGTGTTAGCGTGACGCAGTAAGGGCGTAAACCTAAGTAATAAAAACAATAAGAATAATAGAGGTTTTGCAATGTTTTCTTTAGAAACCGCTGATGGTTCAGCGGAAGAGGCGGTGCTGATTGAGGGCACTGTGAAGTGGTTCGATGCGGTAAAAGGGTACGGTTTCGTTGTGCCAGACGCAGGCGGGGTAGATGTTCTCGTGCATCATTCGACGTTGCGTCGCGGCGGCTATGATACGCTGTATCCGATGGCGCGCATTAAATGCACCGTGGTGGAGTGGCCGCAAGGTCTGCAAGCCGACCGCATCGTGGCGATTGATAATACCGACGCACAAGTGCCGATTGGCAATCCAAGGCCGACCAGCGTGCTGGCAGGCATTTCCAATATCAGCGAATTTCAGCAAGCGCATGTGAAGTGGTTTAATCGCATTCGCGGCTTTGGCTTTGTTAATGTCGAGCCAGATGGCGATGATATTTTCGTGCATATGGAAGTGCTGCGAAAAGCTGAGATTGAGGCTTTGGTGCCGGGGCAGTATATTCTGGTGAAATATGGCAATGGCCCCAAAGGGCTGATGGCGACAGATGTAAAGCGCATCGATAGCGGCGCGCGTTTGCAGTCCAATGCCAGCGAAAGCCAAATGGTGCTGCACGAAGAAAGCGTGCAAGAAGCGCCCGAGCCGTCAGATTTGGATGTGGCACCCATGCCAGATGCATCGACATCGGAGAGCGACGACTAGGCTTGTTTGCGCTTGCGCTGCTTGTCGGCCTATGGCAATCAACAGGCATGTCTGATTTCTCCGAAACCGAGCTAGCGGCGTTACAGCCCCCCGAGCCGTTCCGCCTAAGCGTGCGGCGCGGGCCTTTTACGACGCATAATGGGCCGTGGTTCCATTGGGCGCGTGCGGATAGCTTTCGCCAAGGCGTGCGCCTGCTCGACCGCCATTGCAACAGTCGCGGCATCGTCCACGGCGGGTTTTTGTCTTCCTTTGCGGATGGTCTGGCGGCGACGTCGGTATTTCGCGAGGTGAAGCGATCTTCGGTAACGATAAAACTCAACACGGAATTCTTGCGCAGTGCCAAAAGCGGCGAATGGCTGCAAGGCACGGCGAGGGTCAGCCGCGCGACCGGCAAAACCGCTTTTGTCGATGCCTATGCGTGGGTCGGGGAAGCCCAAGAGCCGCCGATGGATGGGTTAATCTTTCGAAGTTCGGCGATTTTCAGATTATTAGAAGATAGATAGCTGTTTTGCTTGAAACCCAGAGACATTTCTATTAAGCAGGTGTCAGTCGGGGCTTGGCGCAGTCTGGTAGCGCACCTGGTTTGGGACCAGGGGGTCGCAGGTTCGAGTCCTGCAGCCCCGACCATTTACTTAAAATTCATTATATCTGTCGCCGAAACAGGCGGGGCATGACACATCCGTTGATTGCCCCTGTGAATCGGTGTGAGCTTGTTTTTATGAGCCAGACGCCTTAGCGTTTACCCGAATTTTGGAGATCCAAATGAGCCTTACGTTTTACGATTACACCCCCGCCCCAAGCCCGCGTCGGGCGCGTATTTTTTTGCATGAAAAAGGCATTGAGCTGGAGACCGTGCAAATCGACATGGCGACAGGCGAGCAATTGGGCGAGGCCTATCGCGCCATCAGCCCCACTTGCACCTTGCCCGCCCTGCGCCTGGAAGACGATACGGTGTTGACTGAAAACGCTGGCATCGCCGCATGGGCGGAGGCCTATCAGCCCAATCCGCCGCTCTTGGGCTTGACGCCAGCCGAGAAGGGTTTGGTCGCTACTTGGAATGCGCGCAGCGAGTTCGAAGGGCTTTTCGCCATTGCGGAGACCTTGCGCAATACCTCCAAGGGCATGAAAGACCGCGCCACCACGGGGCCCGTCAATTATGCGCAAATACCCGAATTGGCCGAGCGCGGACGGGCGCGCCTTGGGCATTATTTTGATACGCTGAACGCGCGTCTCGAAGGGCGCGATTTCGTGGCACTGGATGATTTCTCTTTGGCCGATATCACCGCGCTGGTAGCAGTGGATTTTGCCAAATGGGTGCGAGTGGAGCCGAGCGAAGCCCATGCAAATATCAAGCGCTGGCACGCAAGCGTTTCGGCGCGCCCGAGTGCCAAAGCCTAAAGCGCGCACAACTTGGCGCCAAATCCATGAAGACGCGCTTGGTTCCCACCCCAATTGTGGCTATGCTAAGATAGACTCTTGGGAGCCGATAATGACGAATAATCAAGCAACGATTGTGGCCGGTGTCGGCATGGTGGCCTTTGGCAAACCGGGCGCCTCGGATACCTATGACATTATGGGCGAGGGCGCCATTCGCGAGGCTTTGGCCGATAGCGGTTTGGACTTCGCGCATATCGAGCAAGCCTATGCGGGCTATGTCTATGGCGATAGCACCTGCGGGCAGAAAGTCATTTATAAAGTCGGCATGACGGGCATTCCCGTATTCAACGTGAATAATAATTGCTCCACGGGGTCGTCGGCTTTGTTCATGGCGCGCCAAGCGGTCGAAAGCGGCCTTGTCGACTGCGCGCTGGCGGTCGGCTTTGAGCAAATGCAACCCGGCGCTTTGGGCAATATTTGGCAAGACCGCCCCAGCCCTTTCGATGCGTTTGATAGCGAATGTGGTGACCTGTTCGACAGCGAGGCGCCATTGGCCTTGCGCTATTTCGGCGGCGCCGGAAAAAGCCATATGGATAAATATGGCACGGAGCTGTCCGACTTCGCGCAAATTCGTGCCAAGGCCAGCCGCCATGCGAAAAACAATCCGAAAGCTTTGTTCCGCACCGAGTTAAGCGCGGGGGATGTCTTGCAATCGCCGGAAATGATTCCGGGCGTGATGACCCGCCTGATGGCTTGCCCGCCAACGTGTGGCGCGGCGGCAGCGATTTTGGTCTCCGAGGCTTTTGCCAAAAAACACGGCCTATCGACGGGGGTGAAAATTATCGCCCAATCGATGACCACCGATACGCCAAGCACGTTCGAGGCGCATGATATGATGCAGCTCGTCGGCTATGACATGACGGGCGAGGCGGCGCGTCAGGTTTATGAGAAAGCGGGTCTTGGCCCCAAGGATATTGATGTCGTCGAACTGCACGACTGCTTTGCCCATAATGAATTGATTACCTATGAGGGCTTGGGGCTATGCGGCGAAGGCCAAGCGCAAAAGTTTATTGCCGATGGCGACAATACATATGGCGGCCAAGTGGTGACCAATCCATCGGGCGGCTTGTTGTCGAAAGGCCATCCTTTGGGCGCGACGGGTTTGGCGCAATGCTATGAGCTGACGCATCAATTGCGCGGCACGGCGCAGGCGCGCCAAGTGGAAGGTGCCAAGACGGCGCTGCAGCATAATTTGGGGCTGGGTGGAGCGTGTGTTGTCACGCTTTATCAGGCCGGATAGGGAGAGACAAATGAATGAGAAACTGGATAAATTGGCACTGAATGTTGGGCGCAGTCTGCTCGGGATTTATTTTGTTTTGCCTGGAGTAGCCAAATTTGCCGATTGGCAACGCCATGTCGATTTAATGGTGAAGCATGATATTCCGCTGGCCGAGCCGCTTTTGTTTATCGCAGGCGTTGCCAATATCGTTCTTGGTGGGCTGTTGTTGGCCAATAAGCAGGTCTGGTTGGCGGCCTATGCTTGTGTGGCTTATATTCTCGTGATCAATGTTTGCCTGCATGATTTTTGGAATTACACGGGCGTTGAAGGCGCGCATGAGCTACAAAATTTCGTGAAAAACCTCGGCATTCTGGCAGGCTGCCTGATGTTGGCGAGTTACGCGCGGACGTCGAAAAACTAGACCGTCTGCTGCGTCGAAAGATATCGTCGGGCCATTGCACAGCCGAGGCGCAGGGAAATTATCTCTAGGGCGGAATAAGGCGGGGTTGAGGCAATTTGGCTACTGCATCTTTTGGGCAAACGGGCTATACACACCGCATGAAAAAGATATCTTTAGCTTTAATTGCTTTGCTGCTGCTGTCGCCCATGGCCACAGAGGCACAGAATAAAAATAACAATTCCGCGGATGCTGGCTGGCGCCCGACGAAAACCATGTATTGCTCCGATGGCGAGTTTGACTGGGATAGTGGGCAGTCGCTTTATGATTTCGTTATTCTAACGCGTGCACCGGGCGATTTTTTAATCAGCTATCAAGGCATTCCGCATCCGAGTTTTGAGCGGCGTCACTATTCACATTTGTGGATTAAGCTGATTGGGCATTTTTCTTCGAGCTTCGAGGCGCGCGGCGACGAGCGGGTTTATCGGCTAAAGCTAGAGTTGGATAAAGAGCCTGTGCGGATTGGTGAGCTGGTGATTGCTGCCAATGATAAATATACATTCACCATGACCCCGCCGCTTAAAAAACCTGTAACAAGTGCTGGACTGTGCTGGGACTCTTTGAAACCCGAGCCGAGGGGCTTGCAAAAAAGACGTCGTTAGCGGTTCAGCCACTACTTATTATTTCCAGCGATTGTGCGCCCATAGCCACTCTTGCGGGCTGGTTTCAATCCAATCTTCAATCGCATCATAGACTTCGCGCATGGCCGCATCGACATCGGCTTTGGCGTTCTCGGTTTTGGCGACGTGGATGGCGGGGAAGAAATGCTGCACAAAATGGGATTTATCGGGCCCATCATGGCGGCGGCGAACCACCGTCGGGATAACCGGAATATCGAAACGCCGCGCCACTTTTACCGCCGCCGAAGGGGCTTTGGTTTCGCGACCCATAAAAGTGATCGGGTCGCCGCGACCAAGCTTTTGGTCGACCAGCAAAACCATCGAAGTGCCTTTTTTAATCTCATCAATCATCGTCCGCGCGCCCTTAGACCCTTTGGGAATTTGCAGCGGCATGAAAGCGCTGCGCTGGCGGATAATCCATTTATCCATATAAGGATTATTGGCATGGCGATAAAGCGCGCCAGCGCGGCCAACCAATTGACGAACGCCGAGCATGGTCATTTCCCAATTGGAAAAATGACCCGAAACAAAAATCGCCGGTCCGCCATCGGGCAGGGCGGCTTTCACATGCTCTGCGCCTTCAATCACAACGCGGGTTTCGGCCTCGCGAGAGAATTTCGCCATATGCGGAAACTCGCCGACCAAACGGCCTAATTGTTCCCAAAATTGGCGCAAGATTTGCTTGCGCTCCGTCGCAGAAATATGCGGCATAGCTTGGGCGATATTGTCATCGGCCAGCGAGCCTTCGCGCGCAATTTTGCCCAGCCCACGCCCCAATAGTCCGCCCAAATAGGAACCAATGCGGACACCTGCAAGGCGATATAGCGCCAGAATAAATTTAACGAGTTGCGCTTGAAGGAAATATATCGGCTGCATGGCTACCTACTCTAAAGCTCAAAAGGTCTGCTAACTAAATATCTTATAGGCCAGTTGCGCCGCGAAACCAACCAGCGGGCGCGGGGCTACTTCCAGCGATTATACGGCCATAGCCATTCTGCGGGGCGTTGTTCAATCCATTGTTCGAATAAATCATAGGCTTGGCGCATGGCCGCATCGACATCGGCGTTCGTGTCATCGGATTGGCCGACGTGCAAAGCTGGAAAGAAATGCTGCACGAAATGGGTTTTGTCTGGCCCATCATGGCGGCGGCGCACCACGGTTGGGATGACCGGAATATCAAACCGACGCGCCAGCTTCATGGCGGCGGAAGGCGCGCGTGTTTCGCGCCCCATGAAAGTAATCGGGTCGCCTTGGCGCAAAGCTTGGTCGATGAGCAGGGCAACCGGAGTGCCGCCTTTCAAAGTCTTGAGCAATTCGCGCGAGCCCTCGGGGCCGGCGGGAATTTTAATCGGCATAAAAGCTTCGCGTTGGGTCAATAGCCATTTGCGCATATAGATATTTTTCGGCTCGCGATACAGCGCGCCCGTGTCGCCAACGAGGCGCTGAATGCCCAGCATGACGACTTCCCAATTGGCGAAATGTCCGCCGATGAAAATCGCGGGGCCACCCTCGGGCAGGGCGGCTTTCACATGCTCTGCACCTTCGATGATGAGACGGCTTTCGGCCTCGCGGGCAATCTTGGGCATATGCGCCATCTCGCCGAACACGCGGCCAATTTGGTCGAAACACGCGCGCAAAATTTCTTCTTGTTCAGAGGCCGAGAGATGCGGCATGGCTTTGGCAAGATTATCGGCGGCGCGTCGGCCATCGGGTGTTATTTTACCGGCCAAATTTCCCAAGCGTCCGCCCAGATAAGAGCCAGCCCGCAAGCCAACAAGGCGATAAGCAAAGAACAGGGTCTTTGCGAGAAGGGCTTGGAAAAAGGAAATTATTGGCTTCATGCGACCCTATCGTGTTGCTCTCAAGACTCATTCTATGCCAGAGTTTAACGGCAATTTTAAGTGGATGGAAAGTATATGCCCATTTCGGCCAGATACCAATAGGAGTTTGATTATGCATTTTTCTTTTCTTGAAAAAACCCGCGCGGGGCTGGTGCTAGGCAGTTTGGCTTTCGCGGCAGGAATGGCGCCCGCTATGGCGGATGATTATTTCGTGCAGAAATTCGGCAAGTCAGACACTTTGGGTCACGCCAATTATCTCACCACAGCCAAGGCCAAACAGGCGGCCAAATTGGTCAAACAAGGCAAAGTCTATCAGCTCGGCATGGTAACGGGCCCCGATACGCCAGCCTATGGGCCGCGCAAATTTCAGATGATTGTCCACCAACTCAATGACGGCTCGGGCGCGCCCATGGGGCCAGATAAACTCATCTCCAATGATGACACGGTGGTGACGTCCATCGGCATTGGCTCGCAAATCGATGGCTTTGGCCATATTGGCAAAGAGCATCGCTATTATAATGATACGCCTGCTTCTGAAGTGGTGTCGCCAGACGGCTTGTTGAAGTTTGGCACACATGCTTTGCCGGGCTTTGTCACGCGCGGCGTGGTGTTGGATATGACCAAACATTTCGGTAAAAACCCGCTGCCCATGGGCACGGCCTATACGGAAAAAGATATAAAAACAGCTGCCGAAAACCAAGGTATTAAAATCACCAAAGGCGATGTGGTGTTATTGCACTCGGGCTATATGAAGGCCAATGAGGGCAATAAAAACCTCGTGCCGGGCGAGCCAGGCTTGGGCATTAGCGGGGCGCATTATTTGGCCAAATTGGGCGTGGTGGCCATTGGCGCCGACACTTGGGCGTTGGAGGTTTTGCCGAGCGAAGACCCGAAACGGATTTTCCCCGTGCATGGTTTGCTGCTGAGTAAATATGGCATTTATATTCTAGAGAATATGGTGACGCATGATTTGGTGGCGGGTGGCGCAACCGAGTTCATGTTCTCGCTGGGCGTGCCGAAGCTGAAAGGCGCGGTGCAGGCGATTATCAACCCGCTGGCTATTCGATAATGCTTACTTGAAAAGCGCGGCAAATTTAGCGATACACTTATCCAAACCCCGAGCCTGATTTTTGACGAGGCAAATGCCTCGTGCCAAGGAGACATCTATGAGTGCGCGAATTTATCAACCTGCGAAGTCGGCGATGTCGTCGGGCATGGCCAATACCAAAGAATGGGTATTGGAATTTGCACCAGAAGGGGCGCGCAGCAAAGATTCGTTCACCGGATGGAACTCGATTGACGGCACGGCCAATCAGGTAAAGTTAAAATTTGCCTCATTGGAAGAGGCGCAAAATTATGCAGCCGCCAGGGGCATTGCGGCGCGAGTCGATCAACCGCATCCGCGCCAACGCAGAGCCAAATCTTATTCCGATAATTTCCGCCACGATCGGGTAGAGAAAATATGAGCCGCGATCCGGATTTTATTCGGATCTCGAAAATCGGCTGGGTTGCCTGCCTGCTTCTTCTGTTTCCCAGCCGCGCCTTTTCTTGGCAGCCCTTGCCGCATGAGGCGGGCACCGCCTATCGCATAGAAGGTCGCAAAATTTCAGGCGCGGCGGAGACGGGCGCTCAGGTTTACCTCTTGATTGAACCTCAAGTGACATTGCCTAAATTGGGCGATGGGCCGGAAATCGCTTTTCGCAATGTGATTTTTAATTACGGCGACAGCTATATTTGCGGGTGGCAACGCGAGGTAAAAGTAACGGTGGATGGCGAATTACTGCGCGAAACCGAGCCGACCGATGGGCAAATCTATGATTGGTATATTTTCAACAAGGGTTTTTTGACCACCCATTATGGCGAGGTGCTGACGGTGGAAAGCTTTACTGCCGAAGATGGTAGCGATCTGGCTAGCCGGCTCTTATCGTCTCAAAGTCAAATCTTGCTAGAGCGCAAACTCGATAATTGTGGCGATGATGGGGTCTTTGAATTTCGCCTAGATGGCGCCGCTGTGTCGCCGGAGAGGCTTTAAGCGCCCTCACATCCGCAGGCCGCTGAAGCCACGTCACAATGTTTAGATGACGCGTCAATTTCTTGCGGCTTTTAAAGAAGGTTGCGTTTGCCCTAATCAAACGCGCTTTGGTACGAACTTGGACTGTCGTCAAAACCGTCACTTATCGATTGTCCCCTCGCATAATGATTCGATTTATATTTTATCCCTTTTGTGTCTTGCGAAGCCGCGCCCCTCAAGCATCTGTGAAATCTGCATTCGTATCCGGTCTTGCTGGCGCCTTCCGTCGGGCCTGTTGGGTGCCTCGAAATCCGCTCTTTGGCTTGCGTATTACTTGCTATTTTATGGCAGGTTCTTGACAATGACGGTACTTCACCTTTTAATGAGGAAGCGTTGCCTTTATTGATGGGGCTTCACTTTGCGTAGGCTAGTGTTTGAGGTTTCCATGTTCCGTGTTGTTGTTGTTGTTTTTTGTATGCAGTTTCTTGTTGGTATGGCATCCGCACAATGGGTCTCCAGTGGCTCCGGTATCGGTGAGCGCTTGGGTGACCAAAGCCTAACCAGTCCGGACGGTCAGGCGCAATCTATCGGCTTCAGCTCGGTAGAGGATATGGAAGCGGCTGCGGCATTGGGGTATGAAGCCAGTGCAGCCGATGCTAGCAACTGGGTTTTAGCCAATAATGATAGTTTCGATGAAGATTGCCAGCGCCTCTTTGGAAGCGATTGTGAGGAAGTAGATGCCTCGGAGTTTCGTCCGATTGTTCCCCAAATACTGACCTGTCTCGGTTTGGGCTTTGAAAATCTGACCGAAATGGAGGCTTACGTCGATACCGTAGATGCGTATGGCGGGGATGAGACGGACGCTGCAAATTGCAAAGCTCATCAATATGCTGCCAGTGAAATGGACGGCCAGCTTTGCATGATGGCGACAAATGACAATGATAATGCGCCGGCTTGTCGTGCCTCTTTGGGTGTGCCGCTATCGTCTCCACAAGATTGCTCTGACCTCGACCGCGATGATTACGAGGCGATTGCCTATAATATGGCGCCAGAAATTATCGTTCCAGCCGATTGGTCACCGAGCGCAATTCCTGGGACCGCTTCGCCGGGCGATACGGTTATCTCCGTTTTACGCGCTATAGATCCCGAGGGCGATGAACTGACCTGGTCGATTACGGCAATGGATTACGACGTGTTTTCCATAAATGCGACGACGGGCGTTGTGACGCTTGCCGAAGCCAGCGAGACCTCTTCAGAGCAGCCTGAAAGCGTCTCTTTGACGGTGCAGGTAAGCGATGGTGCGCTGAGCGATAATTTGACGTTGCAAATTGCCTTGCAAGATCTAAACCGACCGCCGCAAATTATTTTACCAGCCGATTGGACCCCCTCCATTATTCCACATGACACCCAGCAGGGCACAAATCTTGTCAATCAATTGGCGGCGACTGACCCCGATGGCGATGCTCTGACTTGGTCGATCAGCGCCAGTGACCTAGATATTTTAGCCATTAACCCACAAAGTGGTGTTTTGACACTGGCGCGAGAAAACGGTTTGGCAGGGCTGGAGCAACGACCTGAAAGTATTCTGGTAACGGTGCAAGTCAGTGACGGGCACCTGAGCGATGAGCAAGCTTTATCCATTCCATTGGAAGCTGAGAAAGTGAATGCCCCGCCAGAAATTATTGTTCCTGCCGGATTTGCTGAAAGCGACCTCAACCCTCATAGCAATAATGTCTCGGTTGGCATGCTGGAAGGGCGCGACCCAGATGAGGACACTTTGACTTGGTCTCTTATCGGTGCAAGCCCTGCCATCTTCACAATTAACGCGCAGACAGGCGACCTCAGCCATAACGGTTTGGGCGAAAGCGATACATTGTCGTGTGAATCAGCGACGCAAGCCTCGGCGTCTGCGCAAGTGAAAGGCCGGGCTTCCTACGGTATTGTTTCCACAAATGCCAATGTTATCGAAGACCACTCGTCGAATGACTTTAGAAGCAAGAAGACGGGCGGGAAACACACCACAACCGGAAAATACCATGTCTTCCTCGAGCGCTCGGGCCATCGTGGCGGCTCCTTCACAACTGAGGCGCGCAGCGCGAAATACTATGATGTGACCTATGGTTCCAATATCTTCATCCCGGCATTGCGATCGGCAAAGGTTAATTCAAGCATAACGCCGATAAACAGTTATCTGGTTTATCAAAATAACGCGAAGGTTGATTTCTCGAATAAGGAAGCGGTCATTACTTTCGCCAACCCAATCGTCGGCGTGTATTACACGGATCGCGGTTTTGACAGCACCATTGGCGGGCTCGGCAAGCCGGGCGCGCTGTACAGCCGCGAAAGCCAGCTCAGCAAGCTGGCGCTCGAAACGGGCCGCGATATTGCATGGATTGATCCGATTGACAGCCGCGTTCTGCGTTTCCGCTCCAGAACTGCGAATATTGGAGACTTTATGCGCGTATTGACGACGTCTTCCGATACCAGCACCAGCGGGGGAGGCGTTGCCTCGTCCGAACCCGATATTTGCTCGGCAACGGTTACCGTACAACTGTCGGACGGGCAGGCTACGGTCGAAGAGACGTTAACGCTTGCCTTTGCGGACCCGAACCGCGCACCAAGGCTCTTTACGCCGGCAGATTGGACGCCATCCACGGTTTCCAACGCTCAAGACGCAGGCGATTTGGTTGTTAACATTTTAGGGGCGGACGATCCGGACGGTGATATTTTGAAATGGAGCCTTGAAGGCGCCGATGCCAATTTATTCAGCATTGGATCGTTCGATGGTAAAATCCGGTTGTCGCAGGCCTATGGCGATGCATCCTCGCGGCCAACCAAGGCTAGCGTGACCGTAAAAGTAACCGATGGCCGTCTGTCTGCCTCGCTTGCCCTGAGCATTCCGATTGAAAAAATGGAAGCGAAAGGCAGTGTAGCCTCCAACATCGGCACAAGCGGACATTTCCATTTTGTTTCCGGCGATGTGAAAAACATCTTCAATCAAGATTACACGATTATGGCGCGTTTTTATCACGGCTCCGGCGGATATAAATCGCGCTATTACTCTTGGTGGCCCAAAAAGGGTTGGCAGACATCCGCCTCCAAAGAGACCCTCTTCTTTTACGGGGCCAATGATAATGTAGGTCGCAAAGTACGAAGCGGTGTCAGCTTGCATGTAGTTAAAGATTCAATCCGCCTGCAATTGGGCACCGATTATAACTACCTTGAGACTCGTGCACCGATCCAGAAAGGTCGTTGGCATACTGTCATGTTTGTGGTGGATGCAGACAAACGTCGCAAGACAAGCAAATATTCTTGGCCAGTGAAAATGTATCTGAACGGACGCCGCTTGGGGGTCAATGAATTCAATACCAGCTCCAAAAACAAAGGATATGCAGCTGTTTTCAATGCGAGATATGCTACTTTGGGTGTCGCTGGTAAATGGAAAGAACAAAATGACAGCCGCCGTCCATGGGCGCGTCACTTGCCCCTAAGGACCTCGTCATTCATTCATGAAGTGTCTATTTGGCAGGGAGATAAAACCCCTGCTGCTGGTGCCATTTATAACAATAATAAAGACACGCAAGATTATGCCGCCACCGGAGCTGGTGCACCGCGCTATAGTTGGAAACCGGGTCTTTGGGGGCAATCAATGACCGGTGACGGCAAGGGCACGCTGACATTGGCCAATTTGGCAAACGGCCAAGCCACCAATGGCGGCCCGCGTGCCGGTAACGGCGCCAACCGTCTGGACGGTGACATGCATCTATATCCCGGGCGCTTTGACCTCGTGTCAGGCAATGCCAAGGCCTATACGCAATGGCAGGGCCAGTCACCATGGGGGTATTGGAACCAGGGCGCAGAACAATATTTCACCTTGTTGACGGGAAATGGAAGGCGCAAGTGGTTGTCAACTTATGACAAAACCGATAGCGCAGATGTCAAAGCTTTCACCTCTGGTGAGATGAACGGCAAAGCGAAGCCTCTGAATTAATGAAACTAAATAGCCGAATAGGATTGAGAAAATGAGAGTTAAACTAACTGCCCTTTTAATAAGCTCCGCCTTGGGTTTAAACGCCGCGCAAGCTGGGTCACTGGAAATCACAAACTGCGATTTGGCTGATTTCAGCTATAGCTATGCAGTTGCAAATGCCGATTTTGGTGTGCTGCAAATCGGCAGCCTATCCGATGAATCCATTAATTTGCCCCCCAGCACTGTGGATAATGGCACAGCCACGAATGAGCATGATTTTACCGATGAGATGCCGGACAGAAATATCTTTGTGACTTTGATCGATGGCGACGAAATCACCACGCGTATTTGTTCTGACGCTTCAGCGCAATAACAAGAATTACTTTCACGAAAATAAAATCTGTGCCAATTTTAAGGCTCAGGATTATGTATCAAAGAGTTGTTATGCGTGGGTTTTCATTGATTGAGTTACTTGTTGTGGTTGCCATTTTGGGCATCCTCGCTGCCGTAGGCGTGGTTGGGTATCAGGGCTATATCGACGGAAGCAAAAAGGAAGTGACGCTGGGCAATGCGATAACCATTGACCGCGCTTTTTCCCGCGACGTTATGGTGATTGATAATAAAATGACCGAAGGCCGAACCGCTTTGGCGACGGACAGAAACAACATCATCACGCGCGAGGATGATTGCATTGCCTATGTCGCCGCAGCGGTAGACTCGTTAGGTTCGACCCATAAAAACGCCTTTGACGACAAGCTTCCCTATGCTGTCAGCCTCCACTTGGAGGCACAATGGGCTAATAATTCTTCGCCAACAGGAACCAATGGAGAAGCCCGCGGCCTTCCGCTGAATGTGGCCAAGCTGAAGCAGGGGCAATTGGGCTTGCAATGCGCCAATGCCTGCTCGCCGATTTCGGAAACTTCCCATTTTTATATTCATCGTTGTTCGTGCCTTAGCCCCAACGGCTGTGACACCCACAGCTTTCAGCAAGGCGATGGGTCTGTCGATACAGCAAATTATGAGAGCGAAGTAGAGGCCAGCAAACGTTGGGATGAAAACGGTGATATTCTCATAGGCGCTCATTTGCCAGAGTGGGTATGTCCGAAGCCATTGGATGCAGGCAGTGTTTGTCCATAACCTCCATTGCTTTTTCCGCAGCGCCATGGCGCCGGGCCTGCTGGTTGCGATGGTAGCGTCGCCATTCGCCGCGCAGGCTCAAACGATAAGAGATAAGTTGTTTGCGGACCCTACCAATATTGAGATTAATTTGACTTACTTGCAGCAGCAATTGGGCGGCGGCAATTTCAAAGGGGCGGCAGCCACCTTGCAACGCATTTTATTGCTCGACCCAAGCAGCAAGCTGGCCAAAGTGCTCTATGCGGAAGTGCAATTGAAGCTCGGCAACCGCGCCGATGCTCGACTTATTTTGCAACAATTATTGGCCGACAAGTCGCTTTCTGAGGCCATGCGTAACAAAGCTTTGGAGCTGAAAGAAGCTTTGGAACGCTCGGAGCGACGATTGTCCATTTCGGGTTCGGCAGGGCTTGCCGGCGGCTCGGCCGACAACGCTTTGGCGGCGCCAAAAGGGCCAATTATGCTGTTTAACAATCAGCCGATTGCCAATACGTCGAAGGAGGTGACGGAAGCCTTTATTGATTACGATGGCATGTTGTCGCTGTCTTATAAATTGCCGACCTATCGCGAACGCGCCCTGACGACCGCCTTTGGCGCGGCTGGGCGAGACTATTTAGATCAAAATACAGCGGACTCATTAACGGGCTTCGTCAGCTTCGGATACAGCGAGAAGCGCAAGCTACCATTTAAATTTAACTATAGCGCCTATGCTACTGATGTCAGCGGCCATCCCTATAATGCAGGGCAGCAGGGCGTTTTTGGATTGAGTGTGGATCTGCCAAAAAATGCTAATTTGCAGACCAGCTTGCGGGTTGGCGAAACCCGCCATTTCAAGTATTTGGGCAGCAGTGGGAGCAAGCAGCGCGACAATGAAACGCTGGGCGTGTCGGCAACTTATCTTCGCCCGATTGCTGGCCTGTCGATTCCTCTCTTGGTCTCGACCAGCTTGCTGGGCGACAAAAGCTCGGCAGAGATTGAACATTTTTCGGCGCAATCCGTATCGGCCGTAGTCGGTCTGCGTACTCGTTTGGCTAGGGTAAATGTTTCGCTATCCTTAGACTTTTTGGTCACAGAATATGAGGCGGCCAATACGCTAATCAGCACTCAAATTCGGCAAGACGAACGCACGCGCCTGACCGCTAGTCTTGGATATAAATTGCCGACGCATCTTGGCGCGATCGATTTGGCCCTAAGCGGATTTGCGGCGGACACACGCTCGAATATTCCCAACTCAACCCGAACGCTGAGCGAACTGAAGCTTAGTTTGCGTCGGAACTTTTAGGAGAGACAGATGCGCCCCATCATTGCCCTCGTTATATTACTGGCTTGGAGCGGCAGCGCCCATGCCAGTAAATCTGTGTCCGGCGTGGTGGCCGTTTCCACTGGCCCCATGCAAGCCTACACCCCATCCACTGGGCGCAATTTGGCTATTGGCCGCGATTTGGTCGCCGGTGACGAAGTCTTTATGAATGATGAGGTGGAAACCGGCGCGAAAACCCGTGCACAAGTCTTGCTGCGCGATGAAAGCGTATTTTCTTTGGCGCCAGCTTCCAAGATTGTCTTTGATGAATTCGTTTATGACCCGATAGTTGGCGAGGGTCGCCTTCAAGCCAAATTGATGCAAGGTGGCTTGCGTTTTGTTTCTGGCCAATTGTCAAAGCGCCAACCTGAAAATATCCAAATTAAAGTGGGCGAGGCGACCGTTGGCATTCGGGGCACCGAAATTCTGGCCACGCATGGCACACAGGGGACAACTTTTGTTTTGCTCTCTGGGGAAATGGAAATCGCAACGCAAGCGGGCAATCAGATTATCAATCGTCCAGGCTTTGGTATTGACATTACCAGCGATGGTCTGTTGGGCGCGGTGCGCCAAATACCGTTGGCTGAAATTAATGCCATCCTTGCACCGCCACCAGAAAAACAAGAGGATACGTCTGCTGGCAGCGAAACCTCCGAAGAGAGAGAGGGGGACGCCGCTTCTGAGGAAGGCGAGGGCGGTGAAAGTGACACACAAGATCAAGACACAGCAGCGGACGAAACAGCGCCAACCGGGGGCGAAGCTCAAAACGAAGAAGAGAGCTCCTTTGATGCCGCTTTAACCGCATCGGTCGGCTCTTCCGATGACGAGAGTGCCCCGACCCTTTCCGGCCTTGGGGATTTGACGGAGCAAAGCGCTGAGGTTGCAGCTGACCCCTCCGCCTCGCTATCTGTTGCGGGCGCCGCGGATGAGGAGACGGGTGTTGAAATTGACATTGCAGATACAATCGTTGCCTCGGTGGTTGAGGGGCTAGCTGAAGATGAGCAACGGGCAAAGGCCGATGCGGCGCTTGCTGAAAATGTAAATATCTCGCTTCATTTTGAAACCACCGGCACGCTGACAACAAACCCGTTCTTTAGTTCAAATGCCAATCTAATGGTTCGTTCCAGCAGTTATTTCCGGGAAGACGCTCCTGGACAGTATAATGTGACGCATGCGCTTTTACGCGAGAAATTTCCCGATAGCTTTGATGACAATGGTTTTGTCAATCATACCAGCCGTCAATCATCTGACATTGACCTGAGCAGTTACGATGCGATTTTGGTATCGCTGGGTAGAGATGATAACGACCATAATTTCACGCCAGCGGAAGTAACCGAATATCGAAATTTCATTCATAGCGACGGCAAAAAAATATTGTCGATTGGCCGACAAGAGTTGGATATGGGAACGATTAATTCTGCCATGCCGATATATCACAACAATGTGGACGGCTATCAATATACCGGTCGCAACACGGCCAATAGCGTGCCGCAAGATTTGAGCCCCGTGGAAAGCAGTGACTCGGAGCTTCTATTGGGCGTGACAAGTTTTGGGCAATATAATGACAGTAACCCATTCGCAAGCGTTGACTTCACTCGAGATTTGGTTGCCGACGGTTCGGACGAGCCGATTTCCGTTGATAACGGCTTGCTTATCAATAGCTATAATGATTATCCGGCTCTTGATTTTGGCGCGAAGGGCGCGGTCTTCTTTGCCCGTTGGGGCTGTGGCGCCAATGGCAGTACGAATGCTGAATTGGGCGCCTCGATCGATGCTAATTTCGTCGACAATGGCCGAGAACAATTCTGTCGCAACCTCATTTCCTCGTTAGCGCCGGAGGCGAGTTTGGTCGATGTCGAAGTCGGTAGCCTGTCTGTTTCCGGAGACGCAGACGCGGCTAGCTATCGTATTATCCTTGGCGGCAACGGAAATTTCAAAATCATTGGCGACAAACTGCTGCTCGACAAAGACGCAAATCTGCCGGATGAGGCCGGTACCTATGCCTTGACCATTGGGGTTACACCGGTCGGCGAGGCAGAAGTCGAGCGCACGATTTCTGTCGCCGTTGCCGAAGGGGGAGCTGAGAAACGGGTCATCGCGACCCGAGATAGGTATCAGGTAGGCGATACGGTGTCTTTCCCGACGCAAAATTTGGTCAGCCATAAAGATTATTTGGAGGACATTACTTGGATTTCTATTGACGCGGCGAGTGGCGGGGGGCAAGCCACCAATACGGGTGTTATTACCCTGCATTATCGCATTACAGAAAACGGCGCCACCTATGACCGGTTCCATGAAATTGAATTGGTGCACGATTGTAGCAGCGATCATTGCGATGCGTTTGCAACCTCCATGGATACGGAAAATGAACTGGTGTTCAATCAGCATTTTGAATTCGATAATAGAAGCAGCTGGAATTCCTTCTTTGACCGCTTTTCGACAGGCTCCGTGCGGCTGCAAAAAGCTTATGCGTTTTCCAGTTCGCAAGCTTATGACGAAACCAGCAACCAAGCCTATCTAAATGTGCTGAATGCAAACTATAACCATGACCTGACGGTTAATTTCGGAACCGAGGCAGGGGAATTAAACACCGCAGGCACTTTTGATGGGATTGCGGAGGGAGGCTTCGATGTCACTTGGAATTTCAGTTTCACCGATGCGAACGGACCGTGCGACGCTTCAGGTTCTTGTTACTTGCCTGTTTCGGATGCGGCGGGAACCAATGCGACGAATTTGAGAACAAGCGATATGGGCGTCAGTAATATACCTGGTGTGGGGCTGATGAATATGGCCTTGCCAAATGGTAAGCATAGTCTTCTTGTGCGTTCGAACTTGGCTAGCCAAACGGATAATGGGTGTAGTTCACAAAAC
>Ga0209603_1001807_pt1 | contig 21402 bp, 16 predicted proteins | sample COGITO_mtgs_1206_FD_184812 | JGI IMG/M metagenome (GOLD analysis project Ga0209603, IMG submission 184812) | Pelagic marine microbial communities from North Sea - COGITO_mtgs_120607 (SPAdes) (version 2) | ecosystem: Environmental > Aquatic > Marine > Epipelagic ... | reverse complement strand
CAGTTCCAACTGATTCTTGGAGAAGTAAACACTTTATAAAACTGTTTTTAAATTTCACTGAATCTAAACCTTCAAGGTGAAAATATATTCCTCTTCTATTTGGAGTAGCATCTCCAAAAGGATTTGTGTTACTATATGCAGCATTATAGGCCATTAATGTTTCAGATATTTTAAACGATGCAGCCGCATTTCCTGTAATGATATCAGAATAAGTAACTTCTCTTCCGATGTAGTTGTTGGTGAATTGTTGGTATAAACCAGGCGATTTTGAATAATTAATTCTTTTTGTTTGGGCACCTGGAGACCGGAAATCTTTTCCAATGTCTTTTACACCAAACGTAAAACGTAATTTTTTCTTTTTTATATGAGTAGAAGAGGACAGGTCATAAAACCAATCTGATAGTGCTTTTGGAGCATTGCTATTCGGGTTGTTTATATATTTTGTATCTGAGAAACCACCTTCACCACTTAGTTTCATCGACTTATTTTCATTATTTATAATCTTGTAGTTGAAGTTGGAGGTAACAATTGAATTGGTGAATTTTGTACTGTCGTTCCCTAATGTTTTGGTTAAATCAAACATGTTAGCGCTATTTATTTGAAAATTAAATTTGGAACTGCCAATAAAGTTGAAACTTCCTCCTCCATAAAGCCTTTCGGACTGACTTAGTCCATCGCTTGCTTTTTGCCTTGTCAAATATCCTTTAACGTTTGTTTTTTTAACAATCGAGTTAGTTAACACATTGAAATCAATTTTTGCACCTTGCATTCGCCATTGATTTTCCTGATAGAATAAATCATAATGCAGTATATCTCTTCTCACTTTAAAAATATCGGACTCATTAATAAAACCTTCTTCTTGTGTGTTAAATAAGGTGTAGGGTGTCATTTTTAAATCGATGTCACCAATTTCATACCGAACAACACTGTTTGCTACTCCTTTAAGCGTTAATTGCCGAACATTAAAGGTTACGCCGCCTCCCCAAAAGCCACCTAATTCATTTCTTATTCTAAAAACCCCTATTACTTCCGTTTGTGCATTTGGAAAAACACTAATTCCTAAGTCCAATAAATTATGTCCATAATTCGATTTTTTGGGTGTAATACTGTCTAACGAATTATCAATTTGAAGTGCATTAGCAAATAAGTAAGATCTTGCTGCTCCGTTGATTTGAAATTTTTCATTTTGCGATTTTGCTGGCAAAATAAATAGTAGGGCTAATATGGCTAGTATTGTGTTTTTCATCAGAAAGTAACTTTTATTTCTAGGGTTGATTCATGACCGCAAAATTTATCCAAAGGGAAACTGGTGTCTTTAAAAGAGAAATATCGATGTCTTAAGTATAAACCTGTATTTTTTGCCATCATGAAGTCCATTCCTAAACCTAAACCAATACCTTCTTGATTAATAGGTCTTTGAGTGTCTATATTTACTTGGGTAGCGTAATTACCAATAATACGTTCGACACCTAAATACTGGGAAATGATTAGTTTAGATGTTAAACTAAAGTAGTTCTCAAGTTGGTGATTGTATACCCTCAAATAAGCATCTTCTTTAAAAACGGTTACTGGAGAGAATTTCTTTTGAACCGAATTATAGGATCCTAAATAAAAAACATACCATGGTTTATTAAAAACATTGAATTTATATTTCAGTTGCGCTTCCATTGTATTAAAATGCTTGTCGAAATTTACGTTCCCATCATTGTCACTTTCTGTAATGTTTACGGTTTCAAAAACAGAACGATACACGACTGATTTTTTATTGTAGGGGCCTACATTAGATGGGAATGACCACCTCCAAAACCGAGACATTGTTAACCCATTTAAATGCGTATAGCTTACTCGATTGCCTATTCTGTCAATTTCTCTAGCAATACTGTTTCCAAGCGTTATTGTTAAAAGCTTTATTTTAATATCTGTACTAATATTAAGCCCTTGTCGGTTATTGGCCATTTGTCCCATAGGTATAACACCACTACCTGTTTGTTGCAAAATACCATTCGCGCCAACCACTTGGCTTGTTCCCGAAGCTGCAGATTGTGCTTGGTTAATAGATGTATTAATGAAGGTGGAGTTATTGTTCACTACTTTCGGACTAATTCTATAAGCGTGTATTTGAAAGGGTAAGAAAGTGAGTTTTTTATCTGTATTTATTTTAAGAGAAACCAGTTCTCCATATCCTAAGCTGTCCTCACTGTATTCATCACTATACTTGCCTAAACCTCCTTCTAAATCTATATCTAACGCCTTAAATTTAAGATGCAGTCCCGAAGTTGTTATTTGGTTATTGATTGGTTTTGTTGCTAATTCATCACTGTAAGATCTTTCGCTGTAGTTGTTAATAGAAATAAGATGCTTTTTTATTTTTTTACGAAGTGCTCCCCCGTAAACTATGTTGGGAATTGTATTTTCATAAAACCGTTGATTTGAATTATAGGTTTGGTTATTTGGGTCGTTTTCGGGAATGGCAAAAGCTGCCCCCATGTTCTGAGCTTTACCATAAATAATATTAATGGAGAAGTTCTTAGGTAAATTTGCATCTAGTAATATTCCTTGTACTGCCTGGTTAGCCCAACGCGTATCCTGACTAATAGATCCGTTTGTTAAATAGTTTTTGTATCGATCTTCTACATTTCGCATTTGTGGATCCCAAGGGTTCCGTTCAAAAAGACTAAACCTATTGTATCCGAAGAAAGATCCAAATGTTAAAGGCGAGATTTCATGCCAAAATATACCACCTGTTTTAACCGATACATCAAAATACTTTGTAGAGAAATCCCCATAAAGATTTATACCCAATTGTAAATTTCTGTAATAATCAAAATCACCAGTGTTTTGATTCCAAACTACTAAATCAGTTCCGAAAGAAGTTTTTGAGTTGGGTTTTCCTCCAATATTTAAGGTCAATTCAGGTAGTTGAGAAGCATCACCAACTAGAATTGATCTCCCTTCTAATGTTGTTGGTATATTATTTTGGGTACCCGAAATGTAAGGTTCGTTTAATATACGATGCTGTGCATAAAAACGATAACTCCCATTTACATAAAAACCTTGCAAAGGTGCTGGCTTAACATTTTTTATTTCTTGGGCAAGAACACCAAAGGAAACCAAAAAGATATGTAAGCTCAGGAGTATTCTCATTTTACCAGAATATGGAGTAAATAGTTATTAGTAAAAGAATGATTATTACGGATGCAATGTTAAAACTAGGAGAAGTTTGGAAAAGGTTTTTTGAAAGAGGAATTCCTTTTTCATCTTTATTTCCTCCATTATTAATAAACGATATTACGATCATTAGTAAGGAAGTAATAAGGAAGGTTAGCCCCATTTGATGCATAAATGGAAGGTCGGGAAATATCGATAAGTCACTCCAGCCTTTAGGACCTACTTTGAAAAATAAAGCAATTGGTATAGAAGATAAGGCTCCTATAATTGCTGCTTTTGCACTTGTTTTTTGCCAAAATAATCCAAGCATAAAGATTGCTAAAATTCCAGGACTAACAACGCCTGTCCATTCTTGAATAAACTGGAAGGCTTGATCGATACTCCCTAAAACAGGTGCGATCAATATTGCAATTATTAAAGCAATTAAACCAGAGATTCTTCCAACAGTTACTAATCTTTTTTCAGACGCTGTTTTATTAAGTAAGGATTTATAAATGTCTAATGTGAAAATCGTAGAGGTACTATTAATCATCGAGGCTAGAGAAGAAACTATTGCGGCCGAAAGAGCAGCAAGAATAACACCTTTTAACCCTGATGGAATGAAACTAGAGATGAGCCAAGGATAGGCTTTGTCGTTTAATATAGTTCCATCACTAGATGTAAAAGCTTTAGTTACCTCTGGGTTTTCGGTAAACATTACGTAGGCTATGATACCAGGAACAACTACAATTAAAGGTATAATCATTTTTAATGCGGCTGCAAAGGCAATTCCTTTTTGTGATTCCTTTAAACTCTTTGCAGCAAGTGTTCGTTGTATTATGTACTGATTAAACCCCCAATAATAAATATTTGCAATCCACATTCCTCCAGCAAGAACAGCTATTCCCGGTAAATCCGAATAACCTTTATCTGTAGAGTTTAGAATCATATTGAATTTTTCGGGTGCTTTTTCATAGATGTAGCTTAAACCGTTTAAAACACCGCCAGTTGGCGTTAGATGATCTAGTGTGATTATTGTTGTAATTAACCCTCCAATAACTAGTAAAACAACTTGTATGACATCTGTCCAAGCAACAGAAGAAAGACCTCCCCACAAGGAATAAGCAGCGGCAAACAGTCCCAAACCTATGATACTATTTAAAACCAGTGAGCCGTCTCCATTGCCCATAATTGTATCAAGCGCTGTTCCTCCTAAATAAAGAACTGTTGTTAGGTTAACGAAAATGAAGAGAAAAATCCAAAATACAGCTAAAACAGATTTTACGTTTGAGTTATACCTTTTTTCTAAAAACTCAGGGATCGTATAAATTCCTGTTTTGATAAATATTGGTAAAAAATACTTCCCAACAATCAAAAGTGTTAACGCTGCCATAAATTCATAAGAGGCAATAGCTAGTCCGATAGCAAATCCAGATCCTGACATTCCAATAAATTGTTCTGCTGAAATGTTAGCTGCGATCAATGAAGCACCAATCGCCCACCAAGGGAGAGATTTACCTGCTAGGAAATAATCTTTTGAGTTTTTTGTTTCTCCGGATTTGGACTTGGATTTGTAAAAACCTATGAACAGAATTACGGCAGAGTATACTACAAGAATAGCGATGTCAATTTGGCTAATATTCACTTAGAAAAAGGTTAGGTTTTTTTTTAAAAACTTTTCCATTTATACTAAAAAATCAAGATTTGGTTTCATAAAAAAAAATGGTTCCGAAACCTTTTTTAATGTTAAACCGTAATTTAAAAAAAGGCAAGAGCTTTCGGACACAAACCTTTTCTTCTTTACTGCTAGACTACTTCTTTTGCCTCTGCGAATGTAAAGTTGAAAACTAAAAATTTATACCTTATGAAAAATTTTACTCTTATTTTATGCAGTTTGTTTTTAACCATTACGGCTTTTGGTCAAGATTTAGTAATTAACGTAACTCTTTGTGACGATACTGCTAATTCTGTAAGAATGACTGGGCCTTGGTGGGATTGGAATCCTAATGGAGGTCCGGAAGCGATTTCCAACGAAGATGGAACATGGAAATTCACTTTTTCCCCTGTTCCTACCGCTGACATGGAATACAAAATAGTAGTAAACGGTGTTTTCGAGGACCTTACAGACGAGCCATGTATAATAAACCAAGGCGGATATTTCAACAGGTTTTGGTATGCAACAGACCCATTGGAAAATGATGTTGTTTTTGGTCAGTGTGCGGCTTGTACCACTACGAGTCTAACTAACCCCTTAAAACCCGAAGGAGTTGTAAATGTTTTTCCGAATCCTACAACAAATTATTTAAATGTATCAACGACCACTGATTTTAAACGTTTAAATATTGTGAACATTTACGGAAGTGTTGTGAAAGACTTTCGCTTAGTTGGGAATTTCAATGTTCTTGATTTAAATGGAATTGCCCCAGGTATTTATCTTGTAAATGCTTTTTCTCAAGATGGAGTGTTTACGAACCAAATAACTGTTAAGTAAAGCATATATTTTCTTTTTTAAAAAACCAACACCTTGGGTGTTGGTTTTTTATTTTTTAAGATCTATTGTATGAGTCGAATAAAAAGAATATTCTACTTTATGTGCTTTTTACGACAGTTAAATTTATTAAGTTAGTGTACAATCAAACGCTCTTAAAATGAAAGAAAAACTAGTTGATGCTATACCAACACTTGATATAAGTGAATTCTTAACGGGTGACGAAGAAAAAAAACAAAAGTTTGTTAATCAATTGGGACTTGCTTTTGAATCTATTGGTTTTGTAGCAATTATAAATCATGGGTATTTACAAGAAAACCAAGAGAAACTGTATGCTTCAATTAAAGATTTTTATCAATTATCCGATGCAATAAAGTTGGAATATGATGGAAGCAGTACTGGCGGACAAAGAGGTTATACTGGAAAAGGAAAAGAGCATGCTGCTGGAAGAAATGTGGGCGATTTAAAAGAGTTTTATCACATTGGCAAATATATTGCTGAGAGCGAGAGTGATCACTATCAAAAAAATATATTTCCCAAAGAAGTGCCTGCATTTCAAACGCAAACTTTAAAAGCATATTCAACTTTAGAAGGAATTGGTAAAACCATGTTAAGTGCGATTGCTTTGTTTTTAAACTTGGAGAAAAATCATTTTGAATCAAGAGTGAATAAAGGAATAAGTATTTTAAGACCCTTGCATTATTTCCCGATTGAAAATGTAGATGAAGTTCCCGATGGAGCTGTACGAGCAGCAGAACATGGCGATATTAATTTAATTACGCTACTTATGGGCGCTAGCGCAGAAGGGTTGCAGGTTAAGAGAAGAGATGATAAATGGATTCCTATTACAGCTGTTGAGGATTGTTTGATTGTTAATGTTGGAGATATGTTACAGCGTTATACTAACGGAAGGTTAAAGTCTACAATTCATCGTGTAGTAAATCCTCCTAAAGAAAAACTAAAAACTTCACGATATTCAGTGCCATTTTTTATGCATGCAAATCCTGATATGAAATTAAACTGCTTAGAAGGTTGTATTTCAGCTACAAATCCAAAACAGTTTGAAGACATAACAGCAGAGGGGTTTTTAATGCAAAGACTAAAAGATATAGGATTAATAAAGTAAATTATTACAGTACAAAAGGTTGTGGTATCTGGCGAATTATTTTAACAGAAGCCTTATTACTAAAGTTTATATGTTTATGACACTTTGTTTTGTTTAGGAGATGTGACTCAAACATGAATATTTCAGTAGGATTTCGTAATACCAGTACAATCTTTTTAAATAGAAAGAAGGCTAGTATTTGATGTATAACTGTGGAACTAGGTGCTCATCAGAATCAATTTTCTTATCTAATTTGATTCTAAATAGCTTCTTTTTTGTAAAAACTTAATTTGGTACTAGTATCTTTGATAATGACGTTCTATTTTTGTAAGAACAAAATGACTAATAATTATGGCAATTATAATAACTGACGAGTGTATCAACTGTGGAGCTTGTGAACCTGAATGTCCAAACAACGCGATATATGAAGGTGGAGTTGAATGGAGATTATCTGATGGAACTTCTTTATCAGGTGAGGTGACTACACCAACTGGTAATACTTACGAATCCGATGATGAGCAAGAGCCAAAGGATATGGATGTTTATTACATAGTAACAGACAAATGTACGGAATGTGTTGGTTTCCATGATGAGCCTCAATGTGCAGCGGTTTGCCCAGTTGATTGTTGTATTGATGATGAAGATCATGAAGAAACTGAAGAGGAATTAACTGCAAAGAAAGAATTCATGCACCTATAAAAAAATATTTTTAATTTTAAAGTCCCGTAAAACGGGACTTTTTTTTGCTTACTATTTAAGGTTAGTAAATTATTAAAAATAAACTTTAGACTATGATTTATTTATTACCGTTTATTGGCGCCATTACAGGTTGGGTAACTAACTGGGTTGCTGTTAAAATGCTTTTTCATCCAAAGGAGCCAAAGAATTTTGGTTTATTTAAGGTGCAAGGAGTTTTTCCGAAAAGACAAAAGCTAATGGCTGAAAAGCTAGGACACATTGTTGCTGCTGAACTCTTTTCGATTGATGATGTTGTTGAGAAAATGAAAAGTGCTGACAATACAGAGGTACTTGGTTTTGTTGAATCTAAAATCGATAATTTTATAAACGTTAAGCTATCGGGAAGTATGCCAATGTTAGCGATGTTTTTAAACGATGATTTAAAAAATAAAATTAAAACAACACTAATGGAGGAAATCGCTGAGGTGATCCCAGGCGTGATTGATTCTTATGCGAATAAGCTAAAAAATGAGGTTGATGTAGAAGCTATTGTGTATGAAAAGGTTCTTAATTTTTCAAGTGATAAATTAGAAGAGATTCTTTATTCAATTATGAAGAAAGAGTTTAAATTTATCGAATTACTTGGAGGTGTTTTAGGTTTTTTAATCGGAATAATTCAATTGTGTATTGTTTTATTTGGAGCATAACTCAAATAAATTTAAAATAAAAGGGGAGCTATTAGCTCCCCTTTTTTATTTTTTACCGCCACATATTTTTGGAATCGCTCGTTTAGCTAATTTGAGGCCAAGATCGGCTGCTTTTTTTATGTTTTTACATGCTGCTGATTGTTGTTTAGTACTCATTTGAATCATTGCTACATTATACCAAGCCTGGGCATTTTTTGAATTAGCGTTTAGGCATTTTTCGTAGGCTTTTAAGGCTTTTTTAGGTTTTTTCGATTGTTGGTAGGCTAATCCTAAATAAAACCAAGCTTGGTGATTTTTAGGGTTAATTTCTCCAGCTAAACTAAAAGTCTTAATTGCAGCATTAAATTGCTTAATATTCAGCTGAGCAGCTCCTTTGTTTAGTAATAGGTTTGAGTGCTTTTTATTCGCTTTAAGACCTTGATTAAAAAAAGTGATAGCTTCTTTAAATTTTCTTTGCTGAACCCTAACTAGACCCAAACCTAGAAAACCATCACAATAAGTTGAATCAATTTTAACAGAGTACGCAAAAGATTTATAAGCAAGCTCTCTGTTTTTTAGTTTATTCAAATAGGTTTGACCTTGGCAGAAAAAGGCTGTTGGTTCTAAAGAATCAGTAGCTTTAATGTATTTGTCATGAACAGCTTCGAAATCTTTCCTCTCTTTCACTTTTTCAAAGGCGCTAATTCTAAAATTTAATTTTGGAGTCCATAATCTAGAAATCTCTAACCAATCCTTTTGTTTTAACAAATACGATTGTGATATATTTCCTCCTAATCGATGGCTATAATGAGTTTCGAAAACAGCTACAGAACCAATTGGAGCTTTTTTTAAGCTATCCTGAACCATGAAGCTCATATTTTTGGAATGTCTGTTTAAACCGCCAGTCCAGAAAAACCAAGGATGGTTTACGTGGGTTTGCCTTTCCTTTAAATAAGTTTTGTTGTACAAGCTACTAAACTTAGCAACAGTTTCTCTTTCGTCACTGGAGTTAGCCATCGGATGCTCAACAATTAAAGTATATCCAAAGAGTACAATCAGAATACAAATTGGAAATCCAACTTTTAATATAGCTCGTTTTAAAAATAAACTAATTGCACTAATTAGCAATAGGGCAGAAGTCCCAATTAAAAGCGCATAATCTTTATTTTTAGGGTTAAGCTTGTGGTGTAGCTTTAATTCACTTGAGAAATATACAAGGGCAATAATAACCATAAACCCTAAAAGTATAAACCCATAAAATTTACCGTTACTTAAAGTTCTATTGTAAACTTTTGCTTTTTTCACCCAATTCACAGCTTGTTTTGGGGGTTTTGTGTGTTTTAATTTTATGCTCCTGTGAGAAACGTAAGTATACCATGTTGTTATTCCCGACAAACATATTAAAGCAAGGTAAGGTGAAATAGGAATGATATTTCTTAAAAACCCTGCAGCGTTCCCCATGTTTAATTTCCATGAGAAAAGCGTGTAAACAAAGAAACCTAATAAAAAAGGCATGAGTACGTAAATTGCTAATTGTTTATTCTTTAAAATTTTAGGAATCCCTAAGGCAGAAAAGAAAAGTAAAACAGGTCCAACAACATAAGCATAACGCGATAAATAAGTATCCCAGTTTTGATGACCATAACGGTTTTCTTTAGACTCTTTCCAAATGGTTTGATCTAAAATCCAAAATAAATTATCATGAATAATTGCCGCGGATCCAGCCCATATTAAACCAGGTATTCCCAATAACAATATTTTAAAATAGCTTTTATGCTTTAAAAGAGGGATGATATAAAAAGGAAAAAAAACAGCTAGTTCTAGTCTGGCTAAAGGTAATAGTCCTCCGCATAAAGCAAAAAACACCCATTTTTTTCGAGTTTGTAAATAAAGCGATAATGCAATTAAAGTAATTGCTAAAGGCTCTGTCATAGCGTACTTCGATACCCCGAAAACAAAAGGTTGAAGCGCTAATAGTGGGAAAGCTAAATAGGCAAATTTAAGGTTGTTAAATTTTGCTACTTTGTATAAACTAAAGCCTCCAACAATAGAGAAAAAGGTTTGGATTACTGGGATGGTCCAAGCGCCTAATTGCACAGGAAGTGCAAAAATCACAACAAATAACGGACGATTCCATAAGCTTACAAAATACTCAGGGTTGCTAAACGCATTTAGTGTGTTTTGAAATCTACCGGGACAATCATCATCCCAAGTATTGTCTGAGTAAAAAGCCCAAATAAGATTAACAACAACAAATAAACTCGTGATTATAAAAAGTGGTTTCTTGTCTTGTGCACTAACAGAAAAAAGATTCTTCATTTTAAAAAATAAAAATCAAATATATAGAACTTGCTTTACAATTAGGACTCTTATTTAGGTTGAGTTTTAATCTGTTCGAAAATTTCAAAAACAGCAGGACAAACTTCAGTGTTTTTTAATGCTAAATTTAAAATCTGAAGTTGTTTTGATCGATTTGTATGTGGGAATTCAGCACAAGCTTTTGGCCTTACTTCATAGATAGAGCAATAATTATCAGCATCTAAAAATGTGCAAGGAACAGATTGTAAAACGTAGTCTGCGTCTTCGTCTAATTTTAAATACTGATCAACAAATTTTCCCGACTTCATTTTGAGGTGTTTGGAGATTCGATCGATGTCCTTATTTGTAAATAAAGGTCCCGTTGTTTTACAACAATTTGCACACTTCAGACAATCTATACATTCAAAAGCCTTGTCGTGTTCTTTTTTAAAAAGAGCATCAACTACGTTTCCTTTCTTTTTTTTTAAAGCTTGAACAACTTTTTTGTTTGATTTACTGGCAGCATAAGCTTTCTTTTTTAAATCTTCTAAATTTAACTCCATATCAAGACCGAAATTAGTAAATAAAAAAAGGTCACTTCGTAAAAAGTGACCTTTAATTTAATATTTATTAACCTTAATTTAAAGATGCCAATGCAGCATCGTAGTTAGGCTCTTCAGTAGTTTCAGCAACTTGTTCAGTGTAAATAACCTTCCCATTCTCATCAGCAACAATTACCGATCTGGACAATAAAAAGTTTAGAGGACCATCCGTAAACATTACACCGTAATCTTTACCAAAAGAACCTGCTTGAAAATCAGATGCCATTACAACATTATCGATTCCTTCAGCACCACAAAATCTTTTTTGAGCAAATGGTAAATCTCTTGAAATACAAACAACAGTCGTGTTGTCTAGAGAAGCAGCAACTTGGTTAAATTTTCTAGTAGATGCTGCGCAAGTACCTGTGTCAATACTTGGAAAGATATTTAAAACTACTTTTTTTCCACTTAAAGCATCGCTTGTAAAAGGGCTCAAGTCACTTTTAACTAAGTTAAACGCTGGGATTAAGTCACCAACCTTTGGTAAGTTTCCAATTGTATGAAATTCGTTTGATTTTAATGTTACAGTAGCCATTTTTATTTTGTTTTAATTTTAAGTGAAATTAAATAATCTTATCTGATTAAATCCAAAAGTAAATAGGTTTTAACTATTAAAGTATGTTGTTTTACCAATCAAATCTTGAAAAATAGCGGGTAGGAGATTAAATATATTTATTTTAGAATTATGTCTCTGCATAAACACGCTTTAATTAGGTATCGAATTATTGATTCGATGATGAGGAATTCTTACAAACCTTATCCTTCTATTGAGGAAATTCGAAGTAAATGCGAAGATTCTTTATTTGGGTCGGATTGGGGAGAACATATTTCGATTAGTACAATCGAAAAAGACTTTAAAGCAATGCGCTTTGATGAAGAGCTTGGTTTTTTTGCTCCTATAAAATTTTCAAGGGTACATTTTGGATACTACTACACAGAAGAAGATTTTACAATTCACAACATTCCTTTAAAGAATGAAGATATTGATGCCATTAAATTCGCTTCTAATACTTTGATGAACTTTAGAGAATCACCTATGTTTGCTCAGTTTAGGTTTGCTATTGAGAAAATATTTGATCGGTTGAATATTTCTAGTGATGTACAGGATGAGCGGTTGGACAAATTGGTGCAATTTGACTCTTACCCAAATTACCCTGGAAAGGAATATTTACAACCATTATATAAGGCGATTAAAGATTACCATCAAGTAGTGTTAAAACATCAAAAGTTTAACTCGGATGAAATAAGTGTGCGTTTAGTTCATCCTTATTTATTAAAGGAATACCGACATCGATGGTATTTAATTGCTTTTTTAGAAGATAAAAACCGATTAGCAACTTTTGCTTTAGATCGAATTCAAGGCGTGGATCTTTTGGATGAAGATTTTGTTGTGTTGCCCAATTTCGATCCTGAAGAGTTTTTTAAATATTCTTTTGGAATAACACACTCTGATGAAAATCCAGAAAAGGTGCGGTTGAAGTTTCCTTTACATCAAAAAGGGTATTTACTTACTCAACCTTTACACAGTTCACAAATCATAATTGAGGAGAGTCAAGACGCTTTTTTACTGGAAATAGAAGTGTACTTAACGTATGAGTTAATTGAGCGTATTTTAGGCTACGGTGAGGATGTGAAAATTATTTCTCCTGAGATTTTAAAGGATAAAGTAACAGATCGTTTTAATAAAGCGCTAGGGCAGTACTTATAATTCGATGTTTAATCTTTCTTTAGATGTTGATAAATCCTCGTGCGCTCCTCTTTCTGAATTCCAGTTTTTTTGTTATTCCGTTAATATGAAATAATAATTACTGTCCATTATTTGAATTTTACCATAGGAGTCATCAATTAAAAAATAGTAAAAAATTCATTTTTTTTATTGGTTGTAGGATTGATCTCATTTAAGTTGTAAATGGTGTTTTATACATCATATAGTTGAATCTTTATTTTGTTAGAATAGTTTTTTAGAGGAATAGTAGCAATCACTTTATTTAGATAAATATTACTAATTCTTAAAAACTCCAACGTTGAAGCTTAAAGACAATCTTTTTTAAGGTAAACTCCTTAGAAACAAAAAGTTGAAATTTTCGTTAGAATAATAAGGGAACGAATAGTTTCTTCAACTATTTGTCATATTGTTTAATATTTAAACTACTAGTTATGAATACATGTAAATGCAAAAACTGTGACTGTAAAGTGTGTAATTGTAAAAATTGCTCAAACAACAATTGTCAATGTGATTCCTGTAATTGCTCAAATTGCGATTGTTGCTAATGTCAAGAAAAAAATCAGCAATTTTGCCTCTTTTTTTTGATTAAATATCTTTAAATTCTACCTGTTTTTTGAAAAAAAAACATTGTCTGTACTCCTTATGTGTAAGCACCTTTGCAAGGTGATTACTTAGGGTGTGTTTCATTAATAATCATATTAAGCGACTGGTTGGTGGGTTGAATATTTGTTAGTTTTTTATTACCGATTATTTATACAATCTCACAAGTGAATTTATCTTTCATTTTACTTTTAAAATTTACTTTGGTGTTTAAAGACGTCAAATACTTCTTTACGACTTTGTCTTTAAATAAATCTACGCGAAAAATAAATTTACGCAGTTTAATAGTATCAATTTGTGTTATTTCCGACTAATTTAATTTGCTTTAAAAAGCATAAATCCATGCTTGATTTAATTCTTCAAACTCCATGTTGTAAGTTTCTCAGCTCAATTGTGGAGTAAATCAAAATAATTAACTTCTTGTTTTCAATTTAAATTATTTTTCTGTTGATACAATAATAATGGTTCTTTTTAGTTTGGCTGTAAATTACTTGCTAATCATTCTTTTAATCAAAATGAAAAATAAATATTATTTAATTTTTTTTTGTCTTTTAACAGGTTCTGTATTTAGTCAAAAAAATACATTAAGCGGTTATTTAACAGATAAGCTAACCGGAGAACAGTTAATAGGAGCTACGATATATAACTCAAAAACGTATGAAGGAACCACTACGAATGCTTACGGTTTTTATAGTTTAACAATGGATACCGGAAAGGTATCAGTTGTTTTTAATTACTTAGGCTATCAGTATCAAATTATTGATACTATTCTCAATCAAAATATGTCTATTAATATAGCATTAGAACCTGGAGAGAGAATAGATGAAGTCGTTATAAAGGTTAAACCAAATACGAAAATTTCTGAGAGCTCTCAAATGAGTGAAATTAGTGTGCCTGTCAAGGTAATAAAGCGAATGCCTGCCATTCTTGGGGAGCCCGATTTAATTAAAACGTTACAATTATTACCAGGTGTTCAAAGTGGTAGTGAGGGGAGCGCCGGTTTTTATGTAAGAGGCGGTGGTCCAGATCAAAACCTTGTATTATTAGACGGTGCTCCGCTTTATAATACCTCGCATTTATTTGGGTTTTTCAGCACTTTTAACCCTGATGCATTAAACAATGTTAAACTTGTTAAAGGAGGGTTTCCTGCAAGGTATGGAGGAAGACTTTCAAGTGTTTTAGATGTCTCCATGAAAGAAGGAAATCTTAAAAAATGGAACGCAGAGGGCGGTATTGGTCTTATTTCTAGTAGATTAACTGTTCAGGGTCCAATTATTAAAGATAAAATGTCTTTAATTTTATCTGGTAGAAGAACATATTATGATATTTTGGCAGCGCCTTTTATAGCGTCTGCCACACCAAGAGGAACAAGAGCAGCTTTTTATTTTTATGATTTAAATGCTAAATTAAATTACAAAATATCCGACAGGGATAGAGTTTATATTAGTTTTTATAACGGTAAAGATAAGTTTGGCTTTAAATACAAAGACTCATACGATAATGTCACCTCTAAAACTCAAGCAGGTATTGGGTGGGGGAATTTAACATCTACATTAAGATGGAATCGTATTTTGAATGAAAAATTATTTATGAATGTTTGCTTGATATCTTCAAAATTCAAGTTTAATGTGGGTGCAAGTGAGGAGTATTCTTGGACTGAAACCCCTTCTGGAAATTTAAATAAAGAACGTTTTGAAATTGATTACTCTTCTGGTATTGATGATTTTGGTGGAAAGGTTGATTTTGATTGGATACCAAAATCGAACCATTTGGTGAAATTTGGGGGAGGTGTTACAAATCATAAGTTTTCTACAGGGATATTTAGTTTTAAAATTGATGACTCTTTTGAAACTATAGATACGGCAATTGGTTCTAAACCAGTAAGTTCCATAGAATCATACGTATACATTGAAGATGATGTGAAGTTAACAAAAAAATTAAAATTGAATTTAGGTGCGCATTTAAGTGGCTTGTATGTACAAGAAAATTTTTTCCCAAGTTTTCAGCCCCGTTTAAGTGCACGATATTTATTGAAAAATGATTGGGCAATTAAAAGTTCCTACAGTCAAATGCGCCAATTTATTCATTTATTAACTAACGAGCGCGCAGGACTTCCTACCGATCTATGGGTGCCAGCAACAGATCGAGTAAAACCAGAAGACAGTTGGCAAGTTGCGTTGGGCGTTGCGAAGCCTTTGAAAATAAAAAAGCATGAGTTTGAAATATCTATAGAAGCATACTATAAAGAGATGAACAATGTTATTAGTTATAAAGAGGGAGCTGATTTTTTTGGAATTAATGAATCTTGGGAGGATAAAGTTGAATCTGGTTGGGGACAAACATATGGGTCTGAATTGTTTGTTCAGAAGAAATTTGGAAAACTTTCAGGATGGTTCGGGTATACGTTATCATGGTCGAACAGGAAATTTGCTAATATAAACCAAGGAGAATTGTATCCTTTCAAGTATGATAGAAGGCACGATATGTCTATTGTACTTACTTATGACGTCTCTGATAACATAAGTTTTTCGGCAAATTGGGTATTTGGAAGCGGACAAGCACTTTCTCTTCCTGAGTATCAATACATTGTCAACTCTAGTACGGGTTCATCAATTACTGTCGGTCAAGCAGAGCATAAAAACAGTTACAGGATGCCTAATTACCATCGGTTAGATTGTGGTATGACGTTTAAAAAGGAAAAAAAGTGGGGAGAACGAACTTGGAATTTTGGATTTTATAATGCTTACAATCGTTTGAACCCTTTCTTTGTTTACATTAATTATTTAGGTAAAATAAACCAAGTTAGCCTATTCCCAATAATCCCATCAATCTCTTACAATTTTAAATTTTAAAAAAATGAAATTTCTCAGGTATATAATATTATTTACAGTGATTGGTTTTAACATATCTTGTGAAAAGGAAATTGATGTTGATTTACCCGATCATGTTGCAAAAATAACCATCCAATGTAACTTAATTAGTGGTGAGCTACCCGAAGCAACCGTCTCTCACAGCATACATAGTGTGAATTCAAGAGATGATTTTAAAGTTTTATCCGATGCTGAGGTTGTTTTGTTCGAGAACAGTGTGCCTGTAGATACCTTAAAGTACTACGATAACACATCAGATGAATATTCCTACGGCTTTAGATTGGGAGTGTTTAAAGGTGATTATATTGTTCAGTCGGAAAAGAGCTATAAGGTTCAGGTTAATCATAAAAATTATGAAACTGCTTATGGAGAAACAACTTGTCCAACTAATTTTATTGAAATTTCAGAAATTGATGTAAGTGGATTAAAAATAGACTCCATGGAGTCTTACATGGAAGAAGGTGTTTTTGATTATTACAGAACTGGTAAAGTTACGTTTAAACTTACAGGCCCATTAAATAATGGATTTCACTATTATATATCTATTGCGGACGAAAATAGAGAGGTTGACGCCTTTGAGCTAATTTCACAAGATCCATTAATTGTAACAGATGGTAATAATATTTCAGAGGATGGAACTATATATCCAAGCGATAATCTTCATATATCAAGTTCCAATGGGAACTTAAACAACGTTTTAACAATTGATATTAATCCCCAAGGAGTTTGGTGGGATTTTGAAAAGGATTTAACGGATGGAATAGAGTTGAGGTTAGAAACTCAAAGCGAGGAATATTATCAATTCATTAAAAAAGTTGAAGAATACGAAAACTCAGAAGGTAATCCATTTACTGAAATGGTGTTTTTACCCAATAATATCAAAGGAGGCTATGGATTTATTTCAGGGGGAGCAGTCCAAAAAAAAAATAGTCTGTAAATAATTATGATATTCCTTCAGTTTCTCAAATCTTTTTTACTCCGATAATTTATACGAAAAGTCATTTTTTTAATTTTATAAAATGAGCTGGTATTATTGAGTTTAGAATATTTTAAAAAAATGTTGTAATCAAAAGAGAGATGCGTCTTAAATCAATATCGGAAACTATTTAAAGCAAGTTAATGCGTACGTAAAACTCATATTATGGTATTTCAGCCAATGTGAAAAGATTATTATACTTTGTATATTGGTTAGAGGTTAACTATTAAACGGGGTTGAATATACTGCTTTATGTCAAATCATACTTATTTTAAATCATTAACCGTCATAACAATTTGTCTCGTCTCTGGGTTGTTTTCTTGCAAATCAACTGAGCATTATAAAAAAGTAAGAATTGCTGATAAAAATAGTTATGGTGTGTTTTTTAACGAAAAAGAAAGGAAACCATTTGCTTCATACTATACTGTTAATAAGGAGGATGTTGAAGGGATTGTCAAAAGAAAAAATATCTTTTATGAAGATACAACTTGTTCAGTTGCTACTAATGAAGATTTTGTAAAATCAGGTTATGATAAAGGACATTTAAAACCTGCCGCAGTATCGAAGGGGAGTGTTGCTGAAATGAAAGAAAGCTTTTTGCTTTCAAATGTAGTTCCTCAATATCCATATTTTAACAGGGTCACTTGGAGAGGTATTGAAGCAGATGTACGAGCTTTACTTAAAAATCAAGATAGCTTAATTGTTTATACAGGGGTAATTTATCGTAAAAGAGCAAAGAGATTAAATAAGAAAGTAGAGGTGCCTTATTATTTTTATAAAACTATCCTATTAGGAGACTCAACTGCTACAATAGCTTTTTTAGCAAAAAATGATTCAACTTCTGTTAAAGGACTCAATTATAAAACATCAGTAAACAAGCTTGAGAAATTAGTGCGATTTGATTTTTATCCAGGTTTGTCAGAAGCCATAGAAGAATAGTACAAAGTTAAAATTCTTAATTACGTTATTTAAACAATTAATAGTGTATCACTAATGTTTAAAATTGACACCCTCACGTTTAAAATCGTAAATCATTCAATTATATTCGTTTATAAATAGATTTTAACGCTTAAAAACGTTTTGAACTGAATTACGCGAATTTCATTAGGTCTAGAAATGACTAAAACGTCAATTTATCGAAATTAATATAGTACTTGTATTTATAAAATTATTAGGGTACTGTTAAAAGTACACAGTCTTGTTATATCGGTAAATGGTTTTTTTTAAAATAGTTTCTTTATTGGTGTGGCTTCAAGTGATATTATGACAGGAGTAACGTCAAGTAAATATGGATCTAAGGGAATTTGCATTGTGTTTTCTAAGGTCCGGACACATTTGAGGTTTTGAGGAAATGGATGTTTTCTTAAAAAATATTCTGAAAAGGCCCATTTACCTTGGTCATTACTATGTTTTAATGATGTGTAGTGAGTGAAGTAAGCAAAGTAGAAGTGTCCCCTAATCTGACCCCCTGGAAATAAAAAAGCCCAGTAAAAACTGAGTTTTTTGTCAAACTTGAGCGGTCCGGACGAAAAGCCAAAGCGTTTTGTCTATGTTTCTCTTTCTTTACTTAAAATAGGCTGTAGGCTTATTCTGTATGGCTTTTAAACGTTTTACTAAATTGAATTTGTGCAAAGGGAAATGATGAAATAAGGTGAAAGTGTCCCCTAATCTGACCCCTGGATAAAATGTAAGTGCTTGAAAAACTGAATGATAGTTTTCTGATTTTACTTTATTCACCTATTTTAAGCCTTGAATTACTGGTTTAAGGGAACAACTTTTATTCAATTAATTGATAATCAGGTTGTTGTTTGGTTTATTTCACGGTCCTGCGACTTTTTATGTCTAACTTTCTTTATTATTTGTTGTGTTAGTTGTTGATAGTTAGCTGTTTATGGGTGATTGCACGTGATTTAATTAGGTGGGGCAATGTTACCTTTTCAGTTTCTTCAATCTAGTTTGATATGCTTGAAGATAATTCCTTTTTATTTTTTCAGATAAAAAGGAGGATTTTATTAATCGCTCAACTTGTATAGAGTGATCTAAAAGTGAATTAAAAACCTTTTTGATTTGAGAGTCGGCTAAGTTTGCCATTTTTCCTAACTCATGGAATTGATCTAAAACCTTTCCTTTTACCAAGTGTTTTGGTAATAAACCATCTTCTAATGCAAAGTCACGATCGTCAACATGTATACGACTATTTAGTAAGTCATATGCAGGACTTAATTTAAAATCTCCTTGCGGAGTTTCTATGAGTGAAAAATTTTTGAAGTGAGCATCTCCGTTTGAAAGTAGGTAATTAAACAGGATAAGCTTGAAAAGTTTAACAGATTCGATAGGGTATGCCGGTACGTATTTTTTTAAGATCTCGAATAACTCCAAATAGCAGCCTTCATATTTATAATGTTCGCCATGTGTTTGAGGTGTTCTTTCTCCTAATGAAGCAAAATCCTCCTGAGCCAATTTACTTCCATCATTCTTTACGTCAAATCTCTTTGTAATATAGGCTGGTGTTCCATCCTTAAAAAAGACTAAAGCATTTGCTGCTGTTTCTATTCCAAAAACCTGAGAAGCTATCTGCATTGTTAAATGTTCATTCGCAGGCATTTCGTTTGTGTTTTTCCCAATACTTGGAATTGGTTTTAAAATATGTGAACCTTGCTCTCTCTCTCCAATTAATCTTAAATTATTTTTTTCTTGAATCACTGAAAATTTTTCCTGAACCCCTGAGATGGATATTCTTTTCCTATTATCTTGAAATAACTCTAAAGTACCTTCTCCTGAAATAGGTGATGAATAATCCAATAATGGACTTACCTTTTTTCCTGAGAATACTTTTCTTAAGCACGTAGTCGAGTATGATGAATTACCTTCAGCCAAAGTTCCAGGGCAAACTTCCAATTTTATATTTTGATTTTGTGAATTCACTGTTGTTCTATTTTAGGAATCAAATTTCTGAATTGTAACTGCACCAATTGTATCGTTTGTAGCAGTTGTTAACAATATTCCAAAAGCATCATTTTCATCTATTCTATTCAGGAAGCAAACAGTTTTTTTATTTGATCCTTCAGGTAGCATATTATAAAAAAATGAGAATAAAGTATCAGCCTTGTATTCTTTTTTTGATTTAGGTAATGTCAAACTTACAGAAGGCTTACTTGGATTTGTAAGCCATTCATCTAAGTATGTGAATACGAAATGACCTCTGTCATTTTGAATTAACTCAGCGGCAACCTCTTCTTTATATAAAACCTTTGCTTTTCTCATTGCTTATTATAATTCTTTCACCTCGAGCTTTATTTCCATACCGAGTGCATTAGCTAATTTTTGAAGAGTTTGAAGTGTAGGGTTTCCCTTGCCACTTTCAAACTGTTTCAACGTTCTTACACCCACACCTGATATTTCAGCCAGCTGTTCTTGTGTGACATTTAAAACCTCTCTTCGGGTTTTAACTTTTTCTTTAAGATTGTGAAAGTGCATTGTATCGCTCTTTTTCAGCTAAAGTACAGAAGAATTCTCTTTAAAACAATAAAAGTGCGTCATAATGCACTTTTTACTATTCTAGTGATATGTTTCAGTGTTACCCGACCAAATAGTGCTCTTTACAGCACTATTAGCTGAAGTTGTGAGATTTATTAAAGTGCTTACAGTATTCTGATTTGCACTAAAACAAATCCCTAAATAAAGATTAAACAAACAAATAATTGTCAAAATTTTCTTCGAAAGAACAAACCATATTTTTCCAGGAAATGTTAGTGAAGTCCAATAATAGCTCGTTTTAATAAAGGGGAATTAAAAATGACCAGAGTGAAAAAGAAGCTAAAATAAACAAAGCCTTCACATGGAAGGCTTTGTTTAACTTTGTCTTTGCGGTCCGGACGAGATTCGAACTCGCGACCTCCTGCGTGACAGGCAGGCATTCTAACCAGCTGAACTACCGGACCTCCTTATGTTTTCCTCCAAAGAGGATGGCAAATATAGATAATTATTTGTTTAAAACAAAACTAAATGTGATTTTTTTTACTAAAAAACGCTAACTGTCTTGTAGCCAATAGATTTAACTCCATTAATTCTTTGTACTCCCATTAGTGGAACAATGTCTACGGTATATTTCCCATTTTGAGTAATCCCAATTTCTTTTGGTATTTCGATGAATGAAGTGGTTAAATTAAGCGTATCTCCTTTATTTACGCTTATTTTTCCCTCAAAACTATCAAAAGAGGAATCAG
>Ga0209603_1001801_pt1 | contig 21454 bp, 39 predicted proteins | sample COGITO_mtgs_1206_FD_184812 | JGI IMG/M metagenome (GOLD analysis project Ga0209603, IMG submission 184812) | Pelagic marine microbial communities from North Sea - COGITO_mtgs_120607 (SPAdes) (version 2) | ecosystem: Environmental > Aquatic > Marine > Epipelagic ... | reverse complement strand
AACTTGTTTTGTGTCATCACTGTAGGCTATACTTGCTAGTTTTGCAAATAGTAGACTACGCTGTTCAAAATTCATGTCTGTAATCATAATAGTTTCCTTCTCACTACAAATATTTATTGACAAATGTATAAAAAGAGCATATAATACTAGTTAAGTTTAGGAGAAAATATGAATATTTTAATTGCAGGATATGGTTTTGTAGGACATGCTCACAAGAAATTACTAACAGAAAAGCATTCAGTTAGAATATATGATCCGTATAAAAATTATCCATGGACAGACAATCCAGTAGATGCTTGTATTATTAGTGTAAGTACGCCTCCTGCCGATGATGGCAGTTGTGATGTAAGTAATGTTTGTGATGTAATTGGTCTGTTATCTGAAATGACACCTATACTAATTAAGAGTACACTAAGTTTAGAAGGTTGGCGTAAAATTAAGTTTATGTATCCCAACCATTTGATTGCGTTTAGTCCAGAGTTCTTACGTGCCGCAACTGCTGATGAAGACTTTTATAACACTAGAGAAATCTATATGGGCGGAGATAGAAAATCATTCTGGCACACTTTATTCTCAACAGCATTTAATGATAAAAATTTTACTACAATACATGTTGATGTAGAAGAGCTTATATTAACAAAATGTTTCCGTAATGCGTACTTAGCAACTAAGGTATCCTTCTTTAATCAGATACACGATCTATGCGAGGCAACTGGCGTAAACGCAAACCTGGTACTACATCTTGTAGCTGAAGATGCTCGCATAGGTAGTAGTCACACGGAAGTAACAGAACAACGTGGATTTGGAGGACATTGTTTTCCAAAAGATACAGCGGCTATTATCAAGACTGGTGAAAAATATAATACAGACTTGACTTTGATACGTAATGCTGTAGAGTATAATAAGAACATAAGGAAAAACTAATGTTTATAGATTATGATGGTATGAGTATAGATCAAATGCTTGAACGACAGATTGAGCTAAAACGTAAAGTAGCACAAGCATATCAAAGTGGTATGAGCCCAAGCATAATTACGCAGATGCAAAATATGTTAGATGATCTAATGGTAGAGTATCACGCTCGGATTGCAACAGATGCTGAAAAAGCAAAGCGTGAACGTGCTCTTGAAGAAGGTAGAAATCCTGATGAAGATAACATAATGAATATTGGTGATGTTGAATAGCGATAACGAAATCATTATTAATGAAGACAAACTTATAGATTTGTTTCTACAAGGTAAATCCGTACATATGGTAACAATGGAAAATACATCAACAATAGACACATATAACCATTTCAGTAATCTATTTAAAATAGGCAACATCATTGATGTTGAAACACCAAGTGGCGGATCAGATAAGTATAATAAAGAACTAGTTGAAAACTGGTACATGCCTGATGAATACAAAACTTTAGATCTTATGGATTATCTTTACACACAAGTTTGCAAAGAACTACAAATGGCGCCTAGCGATTTTGTAAGTAACTCTAGCAAATGGATAAGGGTAGAACAAGAACTTGAGGAGTATACACAACGTGGACTCTTGCCACTATTAAAATATATGGTGTACTTTGTTAGTGTAATGAAAGAAAACAAAGTTGTAATGGGTGTAGGACGTGGATCAAGTGTTGCTAGTTATGTTCTATATTTAATTGGAGTACACAAAATAGATAGTATTAAATACGACTTAGATTATAAGGAATTCTTTAGATGAGAAGTGTAAGAACTGCAAGAGGTAAGACCATTGATATGGCTGCCCTTGCTGCAAAAAACGAAACTGCTAGATCAGTTGGTAATGTGATGATGAATGGTAGGGGCGACCGACTAAATTTAGATGGAAGCATAAAATATACTGCTGAAGAAATTGCTCGTGCGGATGCGGCACAACGAACACCGCCTGTATCTGCACCAATTAGTGATCCAAAACCAATTATGCAACAACCAGATCCAGAACCAGAACCAGAAGTAGAACTGCCAGAAGTAGTTCTTGAACCAGAAGCTGTAAGTAAAATTACTAGAACAAGAGATGATGGTTCAAAGTATGCAGAAATCGAGTACGATGACGGCAGTATAGAAACAGTAGAATTAGATGAGGAATAAATGAGACAAGTAAGAGCAACAGCAAAAACTGTATTAGGGTTTTTTATTAACCCTCCAGGACAACATACACTCAGTAGTGGGCTAATTATGTTGGATGATGATGGAAATACAAGAGGTATTAAGTCAAGATACTTTGAAATACATGATGTTGGTAGTCTATCAGAAGTTGCAAATGATGTTAAAAAAGGTGATATTGTTTGTGTAGCACACGGACGTTGGAGTCGTGGATTTGATGTAGAACATGAAGATGGTAAAAAACTTTATGCACTAGATGCAAAAGATATTATGGGGATATATGAAGGCGATGTCAACAACATCAGATAATATATGAGTAATATAATTCAATTCAGATGTGAATTTAGGGTGTTGTTTAACTTACCTGATGAAAAGGTAGTACACATACGTAAATCATGTCATGACGATGTTGAGGTAAATATTGCTGACGGCCATGGAATTGCAATAGTAAAAGCGGCTGGTAAATTAAACGCTGTTACTAAAGTTAAACAAGTATTTCCTAGCGCAGAGATTATAGAAACGAGTCCATTATGAGTTTTAGTGCACACTTAGAATATATTTTTCATATAACGTGCCAACAATGCAAATGTTACTTTACCTATGCGGTAATGGAACGTAAATTTAAAATAGATAGAGGACAATGGTTTTGTCCTAAATGTGGAGCAAAAGGTTCTATTAAAGTTGAAGAAGAGGTGTAATAACTTTAAACTTTGGTATGTTTGGTTACGTGTCGAAGGCGTGCGATTGTATGGCGAAGATCAAAGTGATTTAGCTTGGTATTCAAAATATAGTAGATGGAATTGCTTTTGGTGGGCCGTAAGCAATAGTAGAACTCATAATATAGATGGAACTTACTTTAAATGATTAGAATTGGTATAAATGGATTTGGTAGAATAGGAAGATGTGTTACCCGACACATTATGAACGATCGGTCCGATATGGAAATAGTACAAATCAATGCAACAGGCGGCGAGAGTACAAACATGCATCTACTAAAATACGACAGTATACATGGTAGATACACAGGTCCAGTCACTGATCCAATTATCTGGACAGAAGAACGTGAGATTGAGAATATCAAATGGAACGATGTTGATGTTGTACTGGAATGCACAGGTGCATATAATAATGGACTGAAGTGTGTACACCATACTGTTAATGGAGCAAAAAAAGTTATTATTAGTGCGCCAGCAGAAGATTGTAAAAAAACAGTAGTGTATGGAGTCAATCATACAGAATTAACCAAAAATGATCGTATTGTAAGCAATGCATCTTGCACAACAAACTGTCTGGCACCACTTGTAAAAGTATTAGACGGCGCTCTTGGTATTGTTGCTGGTCAAATGACAACAGTACATAGTTATACTGGTGATCAAAGTACAATAGATAAAAAACACAAAGACCCATATCGTTCAAGAGCAGGTGGTGTAAACATTATTCCTACAAGCACTGGTGCGACTAAAGCGTTAGAATTAGTATATCCTGATGTTGCTGGCAAGATTAAAGGCAGTGCAATACGAGTGCCGACTCCAAATGTAAGTTGTGTTGATTTGACTGTGCAAGTAGAGAAAGAATGTAGTGCTGAAACAGTTAATGAGTATTTTAAATATTCAACTCAATCTCAGATGAAACACATTATTGAATATGAAATGCAGCCACTTGTAAGTAGTGACTTCAATACAACAACAGAAAGTTGTATTTTTGTACCTGATCAAACTAGAGTTACTAACGATCACTTAGTAAGGGTTATGGCATGGTATGATAATGAATGGGCATTTAGTTGTAGGATGGCAGATCTAGCTGCATATATGTCAAAGTTTGACAACACTTAAAAATATGTTATAATAAATGAAAAGTGGAAAATAAATGAGTCAATTTATGAAACAAATTATAGAGCCAGAGTTATTGTCAGCTGACTTTGAGATGGTTGGAGAAGCAATGCCATTGACAACTGATGTTGTGGAATTTAATAAACACAGTATGAAAGATTTAGACAAAGTACTAGATACAATACAACTGACGCCTAGTGAAATGACAAAATTAAAACAAATTATCGAGGCAAGTAAATGAAAGAACTATGGGTAGAGAAATATCGTCCAAAAACTATTAATGAGTATGTTTTTAAGGATGAATCTCAAAAACGTCTTATTAGTGGTTGGGCAAGTGATAAAAGTATTCCACATCTAATGTTTGGTGGAAGTGCAGGCACTGGTAAAACAACACTAGCAAAGGTGTTGATTAATGAACTAGATGTACAACCTGCAGATGTACTGTACATTAACGCTAGTCGTGATAACGGTATTGAATATGTACGTAATAAGATTACAAACTTTGGCGATACTATGCCGTGGGGAGACTTTAAAGTTGTATTACTAGACGAGGCTGATTACTTGTCGCCAGAAGCACAAGCGGCGTTACGTGGTGTTATGGAACAAAACCATCAAACAGTACGTTTTATACTTACATGTAATTATGATAACAAAATTATTCCAGCACTTAAAAGTCGTTGTCAGGTATTTCAGATTCAGAAACAAGACGAGAGCGAGTTTTTTAATCGTATGGCAGTAATTCTTGATAGTGAAAACGTTGAGTATGATCCTTATTTGTTAGGTACATATGTAGTTGCAACACAACCAGACATGCGTAAAACAATTAACAACCTACAACAAAACACAATTGATGGTGTGCTAACTGCACCTGATCAAAGTAGTGACGATAGTGCATGGCTTGTTAAAATGGTAGACTTGTTTAAAAGTGGCAATATTAGAGAAGCTCGTAAACTTATCATTGCTAATGCACGTCCAGATGAATATGAAAGTATTTACAGAAAGATGTATGAAAATATAGACTGGTTTGGTGATACTCCAGACAAACAAGACAATGCAGTTATTGCTATTCGTAATGGACTAGTTAAACATTTAAGCGTAGCTGATGTTGAGATTAATTTAAGTGCTACACTCATTGAATTGCAAATGATATGAACCGTGTAATTTTTGTTGCATTAGAAGAAGAATTTCCACGCAAGATGGCACCAAAAGGCTATAATGTTGTGTATACTGGAATTGGAAAAGTCAATGCAACAATGGCAATCACTCAATATTTAACAGCTAATCCGCATGTTGAAGCAGTGTACAACTATGGTACTGCTGGAGCAGGTGATGATAGTGTAGCAGGTGAGTTGTTGGGTGTAAGTAGTATTGTTGAACGAGACATGGATATAACACCACTTGGATTACCAAAATTTGTTACTCACGCTGATCAAGACATTTATTTTTATACTAGTAATCGTCAAACTAGTATTGTATGTGGCACTGGAGATAGTTTTGCTAGACCAAAAATGCCATATCACATTGTAGACATGGAAGCATTTGCTCTTGTCAAAGTAAGTCAACACTTTGGTGTGCCAGAGTTTTACTGTTACAAGTATATTAGTGACACTGATGCAGATCCTGATCCTGGAAAAGCCTGGAAACAAAATGTTGCCAAAGGTGCAAAAAAGTTTAAAAAAATCTTTGATTAAGGCTTGACAACTAATCCTTTATATCGTATATTGGTATTGTAGCTAATGATAGTTACAGATGCTCGTTCCAGAGCAATATAACATAAACCGTAAAAGGATATAATAACCATGCAATTCATGCAAGCAACACGCACAGAAAGTGCGACATACGCCACAGGTGTCAACGAAAAGTTTAATACAGACAAAGATGACATCCTAACATTAGAAAAACGATTCACAGAATCACTAATGGCAAAAGATCCAGATTTAGCTGAATGGCTAACAGGAATGTTACAAGAATTCCGGGATCGTTACCCCCAATATGAAAAGTTTACAGACATGTACCCAGATATGGTACAGATGGCTCCTAACAAAAAGGACCGTATTACACTTGGGCAACTACTAATTAATGCTACTATCCAGCGAGAAACAGACATTGATTGGATTGTAGATATTTTGGGCAAATTTGACCCGTTCTTTGTAAACATCATCCGTATCTACCCTAGTGAAGAAAAAGGCAAGTACCTTATTTGGGATGGTGCACACACAACATATACACTAATTTGTTTAGCTATGTATGCATTTGGCATGTCATGGGAAGAAGCAATGGAACTTGAAGTACCAGTTGCTATCTATCCAGGCAAGCGAGTTGCAAAACTACGCCAACGTTTTATTGGTGTACACGACAACACAATGACTAAGCCACTTGACAAGATTGACTTGTACATGCAGTATGTATGGGCAGTACGTAACAACGGAGATACTGATCCTTGGTCAATGCGTTTTGAAGAGATTCAGACGGCAATGGAAGAGTTTGATTGTTTCTTTACACACAACAAGTTTGGTGATACTGATATGCCTGGCGCTATTAGCCGTCCTTCAGAAATCTTCCCCACAGGACGTGATGTTAACAAATGGAAAAGCAGTGTACTACGCCGTGTATTCCAGTACCATACATTAAGCAAGCCAGACGCACCAGTTGAACCCCTAGAGATTGACAACATGGCACACATCTTCCGTGCTTGTGATCAACAGGGCATTGTAGTTGATGATGATTATGTTAAAGCTGTTGTAAAGTATCTAGGTGTTGTAACTAACAATACTTGGTCAAAAGGCTACAACTCAACACGCAATAAGAAACATAAAATGGTTATGGATGCTTACCAGAGTTGGTTAAAGCGTCAGCATTATCGTATTCGTGAGAACTACAATACACGTTGTAACCAAACAGAAGTTGCGCCAACTTGGTTGTGTCAGGCAATAGAGGCTGCAGGCTTCCCGTTCGAACTACCAGTGTTTATTGGTAAGTATGCATACGAGTTTAATGCAAAAGAATTGGGGGTGTAATATGAGTTTACGTGATCCCAAAATGGATATGCTAAAGGAGGGGTTGTCCCTCCGGAAAGCAAGAAAGACTCGTTGCACAATTGATGGCTGTAACAACTTTTTAACAGCATACCAAGGACCAGGTAGTGATACGCTGTGTCGTGAACATCAGAAAAACTTATCTGAATACGGCGGTATGGCAACTACTAAAAAGGTATACAGCCACAGTCGTGAGACACATTGTGAATGTTGTGGTTACACACCATATAACGATGAACAGATTCAAGCAGTAGAAGATCCTAAAATGCGTAATCAGATTATTCGTTATGTATTGCATGTAGATCATATTGATGGCAATCATATGAACAATGCACCTGAAAACTTGCAAACACTGTGCAGTCGTTGCCATAGTATTAAGACAGTTATCAATGGCGATACACTAACACCACGTGTAGCTGTATAAAATTATAAACTATTGAAAAGGCAGAAAACTTTTTTGCCTTTTCTTGTTGACACCAAGACGTATTGGTGCTATAAAGTAAAAGTAAGTTAAAAAAACGGAGACGCAAATGTTAGACCAGGCTATTAAATTCGAAGATGTTGATTCGTATGTGCTAGAAGCTGAACACTATAATGACCTTAAAGACGAACTTGGTTACGAAACTATATGGAGTTTAGACGAGGGCATTATGCCACTAGACAAGCCTATCTTTACTAGAAAACCTCGTCTTGTTACATACAGGTGTATTGAATCAATGGGCGACAACTATGATGAAGCACAGTGGACTGAGTTTACTTCTACAGCAGTAAATGGTACTGTTGGCGAACTTTGGCGTGCTGCTGAAAGCGTGTTTAAACAAGCTAAAGCCACTGTTGGTGACTGGCACATTTACATCGAAGACTTCCAAATGCAAGATGATGGATCGCTTAAACTAGTAACAGGATCTTAATTATGAAAATCCAAATAAATGGATTAAACGACAAGCAAGTCCAAATGCTAGATAAACTTTGGACTTGTGATACCACTGATGAAGTTTTAGAGTGGTTAAACACTCTGAACAAGGAAGATTTTCAGATGGCTGTCACACTTCAGGAAATGATACTTGATGAAATGATGCAAATGCCTGCAGAAGAAGATGTTAGTGATGCTCGTAAAATGTTATCAGATATCGGAATAAAATGTATATAATTACTGGCTTCTTTCCTGATCGAATTGTACGCAGAGTGTTTACAGATTTATGTGACGCAATAGAGTTTCGTGACGATTTAGATGCACACTATGTAAGGGTTTTATGGGAAACATGCTAGACGATTATGCCGCAGAAAAGTTTGCTGAAAGTATAAATCTTATGGTGCCCTGGTATCTCATGGCATCATATGCTTATTACAAAGATGATGATCCTATATTAAGCGACAGTTTCTTTGATGAAATGGGCAAAACAATGATTGCTGTATGGGATGATATAGAGCATATGCATAAACATCACATTAAAAAAGATGATTTATCAGCTGGAACATTCCTAGGAGAGTATCCTAGTCGAGTGCCAGATGCATTAAAAAGTTTAAAAAAACTGAAAAAAATGTAAATTAGGTGTTGACAACCAAGACGTCTTACTGTATATTAATGGTATAAGTTAAGCAAAACGGAGTGAGAACCAGATGCAAAATGAAATTAAAAAATTAATCCAAGCTATTAAACAAGACTACATCAATTGGACTACTGCTGGTGGTACAAAAGAATTGTCAGGTTACTTTAAAGAAACTGTTGATAATTTTGATGATAGCATTACTGTTAAAACAGGCAAAAAGTATATCAAGATTATACGTGATAATGGCGTTTGGGGTTTTGTAGTTAATACAGATGATGATAAATTGTTTAAAAAAGGTGATATTCTTAAAGCCGCAGGTTGGAATGCACCAGCTAGGAATGCCGCACGTGGTAACGTATTTGAAGAGTACAGTGTAGCCTGGACTGGTCCACACTACTTAATATAAAGAAAAACAGTTGACAGCATAGCATTTATTTGTTATGCTGTTATTATAAATCAAACAAAAGGAAAATAGAATGACTGATGTAGTTTTTGATATTGAAACAATCCAAAATGTTCTTATCGCTTGGGAGGAAGGCGCATCAGACGAGAAGAGAATGGCTCGCCAATCACTTCGCAGTATGCTTGCACGTAAGCAAGCAGAGCTAGATGAGTTCGAACGGAACGCACCTGGTTATCAACTTGAAATGGAAATGTAAAGGAAACTCCCATGCTAAATTTAATTCGTAATCTATCAGACAATACTCGCATTTATGTATATGCGTTCAGCTATGTAGCAGCATTTATGTTGGCTATTGGTGCTATCACACTAGTAATAGACTTGGTTCACACATATAGTAGTCAACCAAACCTTGTACTACTTGGAATGGTTGTATTGTTTTTTGCCTATATGGGTATTAGCGTAGCGATTAGTAGTGCAAAACATCATGTAGAAATGGAAAAATTCCATGAAGAACGCATTGCACGTAAGCTAGGCTATGATGATCAAGAGTGATTACTGACTGGTCAATAACTGACATCAAGGCCCATGTAGATAAAATTGCATGGGCCGAATCAGATCCACGTATGGATGGTTTTGTGACGTGGAGATGTAAACGAGATTTATATGAATTACTCTGGTATATAGAAGATAAACTAGAACAGTGTAGTACATATAGTACAGAAGAAGAACTTCTGGAAACTAGACGTGAAAATAAAATTATCAACAAACTTGAAAGCAGTAACAGTAATGAAAATCCAGGATATCGACGGCGTTAAAATTAGCGAGATTCTACAAAACTACAATCACCCAATGTTCGAAAGAGCATTTCAAATGATCGAGGAAAAAAACTTTGAAACAAACGGAAACACCAATCAACAACTTGCAACAACTAATGGCAATTACAGCCGAAGAGTGCGGCGAGCTAACACAGGTATGCATGAAATATTTGAGGCGTTACGAGAATTTTGATCAAATTGACGACAAATATCGTCAAAAACTATTGGAAGAAGTAGGTGACGTTTATTGTATGATTGATTTATTAATCGATCATAAATTGGTAACAGAAGAAGAAATTTATCAGAGATCACAAGTTAAACGTGAAAAACTTAAAACATGGAGTACCTTAATAAATGAATGATGGTAGAATTGGATATAAAGAGTTAATGACATTTATGGAAAGATGCACAACTAGTCTTCGTGATGAAGGTGAGGACGATGCTGCATTTTACTTTGAACAAGTTGCTGATCATTTGCGTAAAAACCCACACAAAGGGTTACAAGAAGAAGTGGGAAGAATACTTGGACTATAAATATTATTTAAATACATACTAAAAGGTTATTTAAATGATTATAGATTTAGCAGTAGACTTCGACCTAAACGTTTTTAGGGACGCTGATTACACACAACATTATGGTAGTTGTATCAGTTATCAAGTCAAAGAACAGACAGACCAACATGAAAAAGCTGGTGGATTTCCTGCTAGTTATAGTGAAGATAATACACGTATTCAACAAATATGGTTTGAAGAAACAGATGTCGATTATGAAATGTTAGGTAAAAAACTTAACATGGATGTAAAGACTATCAGTGCAATTCTACAACCGCCGGGCAATACTGTAACATTACACCGAGATACATTCTTTAAATTTAAATCACAATATCCAGATGATACTAGACCTAAAGTAAGAGCCAATATATACTTGGAAGATTGGCAACCAGGACATTTGATTCATTATCAGGATCATAATAAAGAATGGCAGTGTAGTGATCATTGGAAAGCAGGCGAAGGCTTTTTATGGGATAGTAATCACCTACATTTAAGCGGTAATTGCGGACTTAAAGACAAATACACACTTCAGATTTCTGGCTTTTATGCAAAATGACAGTCCATTATATAACGTGCCACAATAATGATTTACCTTATAATGGTTTGTCATTTACGGACATAGATAGAAAAAATCAAAATCATAATAATGATATTAATTTTCTCTATGGTCACTTTGATAACTTTCCAATACAACAAGTATATAGTGAACAGTGGGTTGATTTACTTCCCAATGAAAACTTAAAATTAGTATTATGTTGGCAACAGACTCCGTCCTTCATGGATCTCAGTGTTATTGATCAGAGTCTTATACAACATGTAAATCATAATCCAAACGTATACTTACTTTGTGTTGATGTACTAGAGTCAATACTATATCCATCAGTATATACTGAACAATGTAAGCACAACAATATTAATCCAGAAAAAGTAATAGTACTAACAAGTAACTACGAAATAAATTTACAAAAAATAGACGGTATTAATTATATAACTATTGAATATTGGGAAAGTTTAACCAGGCAACATCACAGATGGATGAGTAATATCCAAATGACATCACAGTCACAAAGAATTACTGCTAATAAGACTGCTAGTAAAAAGTTTATAAGCCTTAATCGAAATCTAAAACCAGCTCGAGCAATGTGGAAATATGCCATGAGCGCAAGTGGGTTACAATCACAAGGACATATTAGTTATCTATTACCAAGAGTGTGTGACGATGCAGACAAATTCCATGAAGATATTGTACAGTCACCAATTTTAAATGATATGTTCTATAATGGCCCGCCTGAAGATATACGAGAGCACCTTGATTATCAAGAACTAGATACTATTATAAACAACCATCCAGTTTCTTATAATAAAAATTTAAACTCATATTATAACGATAGCTTGTTAAACATTATTACAGAAAGCCATCATAGCACAGTGTTCTTAACTGAAAAAACATTTAAGGCAATAGCACAACGACAACCATTTTTTATCCTTGGCAATCCAGATATGCATAAACGACTCAGAGAAAAAGGGTACTATACATTTGAAAAACTATTTGATACTACACAAGTTATGAATGCACATCAAGCCTTGGCCTTGTGTCAAAAATTACTAGATCGTGATATAGAAGATATTAGACAGGAAATATTAACTGACTGGATGCCTAAAATTGAACACAACTTTAATCTATTTTTTAACAGTAAATGTGACTGGAATCATACTATGTTACTAGTAAAAAATCAAATTAATTTATAACCTGTTGTTTTCATTGAAAACATTTGTTCTGTTTTTTGTTGACTTCATGGTCTAGATCAGCTAGAAAGTATGTATAAGTTAAACAGAAAGAGACACATTATGATACATGCAATGTTAGAAATCGAAATGCGTGACGCAGTTAATAAAGCTGAAAATATTAACGAAAACGGTACTATCAATTGGAGTTTCGTTGATGCTGATGCATATGCAGAGTGCCGTTCTTTCTGGAAAGACGATAAACAATTTTATGAATCATTTGATGAAATTGCTAATATGATTACCGCTGAATGGACTGAAGAAGCAAATGCAGAACGTCAATTGTCATTTGATATTGGAGAAGTTTAATAATGGGTAAACGTATTAGTGAAATGGATGTGTTTGAACAAGGCATCCGTGATAATCCACATCACTACAATGTTGTGTTGTTTCAACCAGTAAAGAACAGCCGTATTGGCAAGAGCTTTACTGATATCAGCGAAGCAATTGAATATGGCACAAGTGTTGTGTCTGATGATAGTAAGATTAGAGCCGCAATGGTTTATGCCATTGATGAGAATAATCACCACGCATTATGTGGTACAGTTAACCGGTTTAATAAAACATACAAAGAAGTGGAAGTTAGAATATGATTGATGCAGCAGCTGTTGGACGTTATATGAGCAATTTGTCTTATAAAACTACAAAAAATTATGAACTTGCTAATACACTTAGCAGGTTGTCAGATGATTTGGAAACATTTGGTACTACTGTGTTTGCTAAACGCTGGAATGATTTTACCAGTGTTGAAAAGAAAATTATCATCCAGTGTAAACAGATGATGGAAAATGAACAGGAGAATAAGAATGATTTGGGACAAGTTGATCCAGTGTCAGAAACAGATAATGGAAAAGTTCGATGTACACTGCCATGAAGTAAGTGAACCAGGACTAGAATATTTTAATAGAGACGGATGGGTAAACCGTGTATGGGCTAATGATAATATCAGACGAGCCCATCTTGACGTTGTGGATGCTAGAAATAGTCGAGGACTTTGGATGATGCATGTGTGTATATTTCCAGTCTTAAACAACGATGCACCCATTTATGGCTTTGATGTAATTGCTGGCAAGAATAAGATCACTGGAGCGTTCCATGATTATTCACCTAGTACAGATAAAGATCATCCTATGATACAAGGCTACCGAGATAGTGTAGAATACTTTGTACCCAAAAAACAACGTGAGCTACCTGAATGGGCTCGTAACATTTTTACAGACAAAATGCTCGCCGCAGGCAATGTTACTGATGAGGCTGAAGTAGATGAAATTATCAGTATTGCTACAGATAATTTGTCAGCATATTTAAGTGAGGTTGGTGAGTTTACTGGCCAAGGCGACCGTGACTTAGTAACAGCATCGCAAAACTATTATTGTGATAATCAGAAACTAAATCCACACACAGCTAATGTAATGAAGTCACTTGGATTACCAGACGCAGATGTAGAAAAATTCTGTAATGATATGTTATTCCCCAAAATTAGCACTTGACAACCAAGACGTTTTACCGTATAGTATAAGAGTAAGTTAAGAAGAAAAGAGGAAATATGAATAAGAAATTAATACTAACAGATATCGATGGTGTAATGCTTGATTGGGAGGGTGCCTTTCATGATTGGATGGAAGCAAAAGGCTTCCAACGTAATGGCATTGCTACATATGATATGCACGTAGCGTATGGTCAAAAGAAGAGCCATGTCAAAGCATTGATTTCAGAGTTTAACAACAGTGCTTGGATGTGCTGTTTAAAGCCTTTACGAGATGTAAAATATGGTGTTGAGCAGCTTGTTGCGGCAGGTTATCGGTTTGGAGCAATTACTAGCTTGAGCTTAGATCCTTATGCGGCTGAACTTCGGAAGCAAAACTTAAAAGATTTGTTTGGTGACGTATTTGACTTTGTTCAGTGCTTGGACACTGGAGCAGACAAAGACGAAGCTCTACTACCTTACAAGGATAGTGGACTGTTTTGGATTGAAGACAAGCCAGCTAATGCCAAATTAGGTGCTGACTTTGGCTTAAAGACTTTGTTAATACGGCATGAACATAATGCCTGGTTTGATTATAGTGGTGTTAAGAAAGTAGACACTTGGGCTCAGGTGTATCATGCTATTGTTAAATCTTAATCACTCACCATAGACGTTAAGTACATCTACAACGGCAGGGTGTCTTTCGACATCCTTTTTTGTAAAGTGTACACATTTAATCGTAGTATGTTCTGTAGTTAATTTTGTAGTAAAATCTTTTAAACCATTATTATTAAATCCTCTATCGTGTTGTGCCAGGTCTCCTGTAACAACAATTTTAGAACCGGTACCAATACGTGTTAGTAACATTTTCATTTGTTCTGGTGTAGCATTTTGCATTTCGTCTGCTACAATCCAGCATTCCTTAAATGTTCTACCACGCATGTAAGCAAGTGGTGCAATTTCGATTTCTTTGTTTTCGATCATGCGTTCAACCTGCTTAGGATCCCAATGTTCTTCTAATACGTCGAATATTGGTCGTGTCCAAGGTGCCATCTTATCTTTAAGACTGCCGGGTAGGAACCCGTGTTGTTCGTCAACGCTTACAGCAGGACGTGTGATTACTATTCTACTAATCTCACCCAACTCAAACTTTTGTATGCCCATTTGGACAGCCAGCATTGTTTTACCGGTACCAGCTGGTCCAGTTGCAAATGCTATTGGTGTTGAGGTGTCGTTTAGTATTGCAATGTAATCCTCTTGATGTACATTGCGGGGTAAAATAGTTATCTTCTTTTTGCGATACGTTTGTAGTTCTACAACCATATTGTTAAAATTTGCCTTGCTATTTTGTTTTCTCGCTCTTCTTGCCATGTAGTGCTCCATTGGTTATGTGAGCCCAATGTGTCTACAAGAGTATTTATTAAAGGAGCATAAATAATAGTAACATGAGTACAGATATTGAACAATTAAAAGATACTCTCGATAGTATCGTAGATTCGACTAACAGCTTAAATGTGTTAATTGAATTCGAGGAAGTTTTGGATAATTTGCATATTTACAGTTATAAAAACTGGGAATATGGTGAAGTAATTGCAGGACCAGACGTAAGCAGATATTGGATTGCAGTAACATTAATGTATCCACAAAGACTAATGCCTGATCCTGATGCTGCACTAAGATTGATTAAACATGGTGCAAAAGTTTATTATAAACAGGATGAACTAGTTGAACCAGTTAAAATTACAAAGGCAGAAGATTTAGGAGTGGAAGATCCTAAAACAGGCAAACGTAAGCCCAAGAAAAAGAAAACACCAGTATGGCTAGTTACAATCGAAATGCCACGTGATTTTGTTGACGAATTTGACAGTAGTAAAATTACTATTAATGGTGTAGATATTGACTTGAGTGAAGTTGACAGTGCGTATGATAGTGATTATGATAATGATATTGCACCAAATAAAGAAGAGTTAACAGGTGAAATGGAATGACAGTAAAATATGGCGAAATGGAAAATTTAGTAACTCCAACAATTAGTATTGACCAGTATGCTCCAAAAATCGGCGAAGCAAATGAAACAGTTGTTGTGGCATTTGAAGTCATGTTTGAGCAACCAGCTCGTGATTTAAGTAACCTTATTGAAACTGACGTTGTTGAACATTTAGATGTTGATATTAGTGAAGGTCCAAACAACAGTGGTAATCACATGGTGTTTGTAGAATTCAATCGTGATCCCAAACTATATGAAAAGATTATGGGTATTGTTAAAGTTGCTAGCCAAGTAACTGGTATCACTGAGTGGAAATACAATTACTATAAAGGTGATTCTGCATTAGATCTGACAGAAGATAATTTACAAACTTCAGTTATCAGTGATGCAGAAAAATATGTGCTAACATATCCACCAGCCCCAGAAGTTGATGAATCAATTGAAAGAATCAAAAACCTCGCTGGGCTATAATTTAGGTACAAGTAATGAGACTAGCAGGACTATTATTAATTGTTATTATCGTTATGGGCGGTATAGGATATTGGTATTATACTGATACACAAGCTCGTATGGCAGTACTACAAGAGAACAATGCTAAACTAGAAATTGCAGTACAAACTAATGAAGCGGCACTGGAAAGTTTGCAAGCAGATTATGCCAAAGTCAACTCAGAGTTGGCTAATATAAATGAAGCATATACACAAATACGTAGACAGAATCAGCAACTTGCAGACAAATTACAACAGATAGACCTAACAGCGGCGGCAATTGCCAACCCGGAAGGTATTGAACGTGCCGTTAATAGAGGGACAGAAAACGCAGGAAGATGTTTTGAAATCCTAAGTGGAAGTCCATTAACAGAAAAAGAGAAAAATGCAGAAAATGAAATCGCTTTTAACAAAGAGTGCCCTTGGCTTTGGCCTGGTCATACTCCTAACAGCGTGTTCTCAGCCCCAACAAACGATTGAGATAAGCGCAAAACCTATCCAAAAACCTGAGTTGACATTACCAGCAGTTGACGAACTTAATCTTAAAGAAGTTAACTGGATTGTCATCAATGAAGATAATCTTGATTCAGTAATATCTACACTAGCAAAAAGCGGTAAGCCATTTGCTATCTACGGTCTTACTGGTGATGGATATGCAAATCTTGGGTTAAACTTTAGTGACATTCGTGCACTAGTACAACAACAGCAAGCAATTATTGCGGCATATGAAGGCTACTATAAAGAGTCAGAAGCGGCAATAACGGAACATAACCAAACAGTAGATGACTAATCCTTATAGTGTCTTGGGTGTTAGTCAAACTGCATCTGATGACGAAATCAAACAAGCATATCGTAAATTAGCTAAACAACATCACCCTGATCGTGGAGGTGATGAAGAAATGTTTAAGGCTGTTAACGAAGCCTATGACAATATAAAAAATCCACCACCACAACCAGAGTATCCACAAGGGTTTGGTCCCAGTGGGTTCCAAGGTATGGGTGGATTTCAAGATATATTTGGTGATATGTTTGGAGCACAATTTAGAGATGCCAGGCTACGCAATTCAGACGTTCGTATCACCTATCACATTACACTAGAAGAACTAATCAGTAATACAACAAAAGATATTGAGATACGACATCAAGGCGGAACTCGTAAAGTATCTATATCTATACCAGTTGGTGTACATGATGGTGTTGAAGTAAAATACACTGGTTATGGACAAAACACACATCCAGGACCTCCGGGTAATCTAATTGTTCTTTATCGTATAAAAAAACACCCAGTGTTTGGCGTAGACGAATTCAATTTAGTAAAACGGTTAAATATTACTGTAGGAGAAGCAATGCTAGGAACAGAGAGAATCATTAATACTATAGATGGAAGAAATATTAAGTTAAGTATCAAGCCAGGCACACAGAGTAAATCACGACTGCGTATTCCTGAAGCTGGATTACCACAACGTAATAAACCAAACGGAAATCTATATGTTGAACTTATAGTAGATATACCTGCCCTAAAGCCGTCAGACGTAAACAAGCCATTAAAAGACATACTTTAATTGGTTGACAATCAACACCAGATATAATATATTGGTATTAATAAAAAATAAAAGGATTATAAATGTCACAAAATGACCCAAAAATAGAAGCGTTAGTAGAACGTTTATTTCAATTAACTCGGGGGTATAAACATGAGTATGTTACACTAGAACATCTTTTAGCAGTACTGCTTGAAACAGATGAAGTCATGGATATCTTTTATGATATTGATAAAGATCCATCGACGGCTCGTGACATGATTATCACTTATCTAGAAAATGAAGTAGATAGTGTTGACAAAGATGAGTTTCAACCACAAAAAACAGTTATGCTAGAACGTGTGTTTAACCGTGCATTTACTCAAGCAATGTTTAATGGTAGACAAAAATTAGATCCACGTGACTTACTAATTAGTATTTTAACTGAAGAACAATCGCCTGCTGTTGCGTTGTTAAAACAACTTGACATCACAAGAGAAGACTTGATTTTATATTTAAGTAACACAGCAACTGATGAGGCGGAAATTAATACTCGTGACAAACCAATGAAGCAAGAGCGTATTTTAGAAAAGTTTTGTGACAACTTAAATATGCAAGCCAATAACGGCGAAATTGATCCTATGATTGGGCGAGAAGCAGAGCTTGAACAACTTGTACAAACACTAGCTCGTCGTAAAAAGAACAACGTTATCCTAGTAGGTGAAAGTGGTGTTGGTAAAACAGCTATTGCTGAAGGGTTAGCACATCTTATTAATGAAGATAGTGTTCCAGATGTAATTAAAGACAATACTATCTATAGTTTAGATATTGGTGCACTATTAGCTGGTACTAAATTCCGTGGTGACTTCGAAGAACGATTAAAAGAAGTACTAGATGTTCTAGAACGCCGTGATGATGCAATCTTGTTTATTGATGAGATACATATGATTATGGGTGCAGGCAGTGCAGGACAAGGAGCAATGGACGTTGCTAACCTACTAAAACCAGCACTGCAAAAAGGTAAACTACGTTGTATTGGCTCAACAACATATGATGAATATCGTGAAAACTTTGAGAAAGACAAAGCTCTTAACCGTCGCTTTTACAAGGTAGATGTACCAGAGCCAACTGTTGCAGATGCAAAACGCATTGTACGTGCGGCTATTCCAGCATACGAACTGTATCATGAAGTAGCGTTCGATCAACAAGCACTAGATGGTGCAGTAGATTTAACACACCAGTACTGGCATAACCGTCAATTGCCTGATAAAGCATTTGATGCACTTGATGCGGCGGCGGCAAGACAAAAATTAGTACCAGTAGAAGATCGTAAAGGTGTACTAGAGCTTGATGACATCCGTTATGAAGTTGCTAAACTAACACGTATTCCAGTGGACCAATTGGTGCTTACAAAAGATAGTGAATACAAAACTGAAAAACCAATAGATATTGAAAAGGTTGTAACAGCAAAAGTATTTGGACAAGATGAAGCTATTACTAGACTTGCAGATAGTATCTATATTGCCAAAGCAGGGCTTAAAGATCCAAACAAACCGATTGGCAGTTACTTGTTTACTGGACCAACTGGTGTTGGTAAAACAGAAACAGCAAAGCAACTTAGTGAAGCAATGAGTATGCCAATGGTACGTTTTGATATGAGTGAATATCAAGAACGGCATACAGTTGCAAAACTTATTGGTGCACCTCCAGGCTATGTTGGTTACGGTGAAGGTGGGCAAGGCAGTGGACTACTAGTAAACAAACTAGAAGAAACTCCCAACTGTATCTTGTTGCTAGACGAGATTGAGAAAGCACACCCAGATGTAAGTAATGTATTGTTACAACTTATGGACAATGGTATGATTACAAATAGTGAAGGCAAAAGTGTAAGTGCACGTAATACTATTGTTATCTTAACCAGTAACTTAGGAGCTCGTGATGCAGAACGTAATACAATTGGATTTGGTGATAACGACAATGTAACAGCAAGTAGTGAAGCAGTTAAACGTTTCTTTAGCCCAGAATTCCGTAACCGCTTGGATGCAGTTGTGCAGTTTAATAAATTAGATAAGACACTAATGAAAGAAGTTACTAAGAAGTTTATTGGTGAGTTACGTGATATGCTGACGCCACGTGGTATTAATTTATCGTATAGTATTCAAATTATTGACTGGTTAACTGAAAACGGATTTACTCCTAGTATGGGGGCACGACCAATGGCACGGTTAATTAACGAACAGATTAAAAAGCCACTTGCTAAAACATTACTATTTGGTAATGAAATTACTAAAGTGCGTCTTGCGATTGTTGATGATGCAATTACGATACAGACTGATGATAATTCTGAATTAGAATAAATACTACTATAACAGGAGTATAAAAATGGCACACCTAAATGAAACGCACTTTATTGTAAAAGTAAGTGAACTACTACGTGATAACCAAGAAGCCCAACCAATCTTTGATGCAGAAACAATAAATAGTATTGAGCAAGTCATCCAGGAATTAGCGGGTGCAGGTAAAGTAGTAGAAATTATAAATGAGCACAACTAGCATTAACATATTACCAAGTCAGTCAGTTTTAAGCTATACTGGTGATAAACAAAAAGCAGATGGATACTATGGGCAAACTGATGGTTTGCACACTGTTTCAGCTAGAGTAACAAACTTTGTTGGTAGAATTTACTTAGAGGGAAGTTTGGCGACTGATCCAGCTAGTACAGATTGGTTTCCAATCTATCTAACAAGCGGTAATACGTTTAGACAATATCCAGTAACTAGTGTACCAAGTGGATCAAATAACCTTGGAGACACTACAACAGAAGCGTGGACATTCCGTGCTAACTTACTTTGGGTTAGAGCTAGAGTGGATCGCAGTTATATTACTCCAGTACCAGCAAATTATGACGTAGCACTACATGGTACTGTGGATAAGATACTCCTAAACCTATAAATACTATATAATAACATTAACAGTTTAGGAATAATCAATGCCAGTATATGCACAGAGCTCAACATTACGATCATTATTGATTCCTTTAGTAGATATAGATCAAACAACGGTAGCAAATGAAGACGTGCTACAGTACAACTCTACTACAGGGAAGTTTGAAAACCAAACACTCACAAGTCTTGGGTTAACACTTATAACTGGTGCCTCTAATAGCGGCACTGGAGAAGGTATATTTAAGGATTTAACCACAGGTATACTAAATTTTAAATCATTTATTGCAGGGTCAGGTATTACTATAACTGACAATGGAAATGATTTAACACTAGACGTAGCGGCGGCGGCTGCAACAGGCGCCAATATAGGAACAGGAACAGGTATATTTTCCGCTAAAGTAGGAAACGATATACAGCTTCGGTCACTTAAAGCACATGATGATAGTATAAACTTAGTAGTATCACTTAGTACAGATACTAATGAAATAGAATTTAAAAACACAGCCGAAATTAATACAGCCAGTAACTTGGGTTCTGGTAATGGTGTCTTTGCAAGCAAAGCGGGTGCAGACTTACAATTTAAAACTATAGTAGCAGGAACTAATGTTTCAATAACAAGTAATGCAAATGAAATTACAATAAGTTCTGCCGTAACAACAGAAACAGCAACCTCATTTCAATTTGATGCGGCGTTTGATGGTAACGGTAACTTACAGTCAGTTAGTAATTTACCAGCTGGATGGAGTAGTAGTATTACAGGTAACAAAGTAACAGTTACTCACACAGCAGCCAAGATGGTTAAAAATATTAGTTATTGGGGTAAGGATGCCTCACTTGGATGGCAATTACGTTTTCCAAATGCTGGTTTCCAAGCTACTATACCAGTTGGTAATGAAACAACACAGTTTATACTAGACATTAACGCTAGTGTGGCAGGAGCCGACGCAAGTAGTACAGCAAAA
>Ga0209603_1001799_pt1 | contig 21470 bp, 8 predicted proteins | sample COGITO_mtgs_1206_FD_184812 | JGI IMG/M metagenome (GOLD analysis project Ga0209603, IMG submission 184812) | Pelagic marine microbial communities from North Sea - COGITO_mtgs_120607 (SPAdes) (version 2) | ecosystem: Environmental > Aquatic > Marine > Epipelagic ... | reverse complement strand
TGTTCTGACAATTCATGCACACATCAGTGGTGAACGATTGGCGCTCAACCTCATAGCCCATGCCTTCTAATTCACTGGCAATCCAATTTCGAGCGTTTTCATTGGCTGCAGAATCGATTTGACGGTAGCCAAATTCAGTCAGGCTGACCATGTTCTCGTAGGCCTGTCCGCCTTCAGGCCAAGCAGGTGGTTGCTCGAGTTGGGCATCGGTTGATGCAAGGTTACCCGGCAGACAACACGCCATCAGCATCAGCAGTACCAAGAGTGAACTGTGGTAGAAGCGCTGAGCCATCGAATCGCTACTCATGGGGTTGAACTTGAGGGTTTCGCGTAAAGAATTATTCGTTGAACTGGAACGAAAGTCAGCAAATCTAATATGGTTCGATTCGAGGTATTTAGTTCTAGGACAAAGCGAGAATTTTTTCTTGCCGCATGAGATGAAAAACCACTTAACAAACAAGACAAATCACAATCGGAGTGAAGTCGTTTCTCGGGGAAAATTACCATTCTGTCAACCAATGCTACTGTGAACTCGGAAAAATCAAACAGGTTAAATAAACTGTATGCTTATACACCCTCGACGCAGAATACACTCCATGGCGACTTTCAGGTTCATCGATTTGTTCGCTGGTATTGGTGGACTGCGTATTCCTTTCGATAACTTGGGAGGCAAATGTGTATTCAGTTCCGAGATTGAAGATGCCGCTGCTAGGACTTACTTTGCGAATTTTGATGAAATGCCCCACGGGGATATCACCAAAATTGATGCGGCTGATATACCTAACCATGATCTTCTACTCGCAGGGTTCCCATGCCAACCTTTCTCAATTGCTGGTGTGAGTAAAAATATCTCGTTAGGAAGAGGTCATGGGTTCTCACATGCAGCAAAAGGTACGCTCTTTTTCGATGTTGCTAGGATATTGAAACACCACCAACCTAAGGCTTTCGTACTTGAAAATGTCAAGGGACTTGTGAGTCATGACAAAGGAAATACATTCAAAGTAATCAAGAATACTCTTGAAAAAGAACTGAATTACAAAATTTATCACAAAGTTCTCAATGCAAAATATGTTGTTCCACAGAACCGGGAAAGAATCTTCATAGTAGGTTTAAGGGATGATATCACTGATGAATTTGTATTTCCAAACTTGTCTGGAGAAGGGCCCAAATTAGGTTCGATTCTTGAAAAGAAGTTATCGAAGAACGATTTAGAGAGATTTACACTCTCTGACCATCTGTGGAACTACTTACAAGACTACAAGAAAAAGCACACCAAAGCCGGCAATGGATTTGGTTTCGGGCTTGTTGGGAGAAAGGATGTTGCGAGGACACTCTCTGCTAGGTACTACAAAGATGGTTCAGAGATTTTAATCAAACAAAAAGGCAAAAATCCCAGAAAAGTCACACATATTGAAGCTAGAAGGTTGATGGGATTCCCTGAAGGTTTCAAGACACATCCTACCCAAGCATACAAGCAATTTGGAAATGCCGTAGTTCCAAAAATCGTAGATTCATTTGCAACTGAATTGATTAAAATTCTAACTAAACATACTCAACCTTCAATCGAGACAAAAAATGTGAATTTGGGCACTGAGATCGATAAAATAGTCAGAATGATGTCCGCAAATGGTGCTAAGAAAATTTACTTCAAGCCTTTAGCACCTAATGATAATAGCAAAAATCAAATTTATGTTGGAGGAAATTTAGCCTCTGCATCTATTTTCAAGTTCAATGCCAATGAGGTAATACATGAAGGTGAAGGGCGAAGGCAAAGAGCTAAAGTTAAGACACCGTTTTCTTGGTTACAAACAGATGGTACTTTGTCAGAAGCAAAGCAATCTAAGTTAATCATGTATCCTCAATATCCAGAAGTAAGGTTCTCAGGATTTTTATCAGGATGTAAGTCTCCTCCCGAATGTTTGTCGGGTAGAGAAGAAGGCCGCTTGTTGATAATTGGGGTTTGTGAAAATTCAACTATTGGCTATGTAGTTGCAAAGGGCGACTTGATCATCCAACAGGCAATGGATGCGCCGTCTTTGTCAACGCCTTCTGCGTTTAAAGAAATCATATTTACACGTGAAAAACAAATTCCAATCAATGAAGCGCTTTCAAGAATTATTCACAATGGCCCACATAACCCGTGTATCTTGAAGAATATCGATGGAGCCAAAGTTGAACAACATTACTCAATCACAAACAATAATGTTGCAGGCTATACGATGGAAGCGAAACTCGGTATACTTCCAAACGGTGATTCGAAACCAGATTATCAAGGATATGAAGTCAAAACATTGTTGAAGACGAATGTGACATTAATGACACCTGAGCCAGACTCTGGCATATACAAAGAGCAGGGCTTGAAAGTTTTCCTCAAGCGCTATGGCTATCCCAGTGAAACCGGAGAATATAGGCTCAGTAAGCGACATAAAGTTGGAGTGAAACACCCTGATACTGGGTTGACTCTAACAATAGATTATGGAGACTTTCATCCAACAGAGAAGAGATTTAATTTTGGTGGTTCCATATCTTTAGTTGAAGATGATGGAACTATAGCCGCCAGTTGGAAGTTAGAACGTATTGTTTCCCATTGGCTGACAAAACATTCCTCCACTGTTATAGTTAGGGCGAAAAAAGTTGGTGGAAAAATCAGTTATTTCCCCGAGGTGATATTCTGCCAAGGACCCGACCCTGTAGGATTGATTGAAGGCTTTGTGAAGGGACACATATGTTGGGACCCAGGATTGAAAGAATCAAAAAGGCGAAATCAATTCAGAATCACGTTCAACAATTTGAAAAAGTCAAACCTTTGGGCCGAGATGAAAGTAGAGACATTATAGGTGAGGTTAATGGTTAGGAAAAAAATCAATTTCAATAGCAAGTGGGGAAATACAGAGAACCTTGCGAACATGATACCAAGCATTGGGGTTGGTATGGCTGAATTGATAAAAAATGCATATGATGCTGACGCTGAAATAGTAACCGTCGAACTTAATGGGGCATTTCATTCAAATAACGATAAATGTAGTTTGACAATTTCTGATGATGGCCATGGTATGACTGAGGAAGAACTTGAGCATTGGTTTACAGTTGGTGATTCAAAAAATAAGCAGATTGGCGAAAGGGTGTCGAAAAAGGGTCGTTTAAGAACTGGTGGAAAGGGAATAGGGAGGTTTGCGTGTAAAAAAATCGCTCAAACCGTCACATTGGTAACGAAGGCTAAGAATCATCCTACATATAGTGTTGAAATTGATTGGGATGAGCATGATGATTCCGCAAACATTGAAGATGTTGATTTTTATTATGAAGAAAATGCTGATGCCTACTCAGGATTTTTCCCCACCGAAGACAAATCCGGAACATATCTTATTTTGAAAAAATTCCGTGACGAAATGACCGGCAATGAGTTGCAAAAACTGCATAGAAATATTCACACTCTAATTAATCCGTTTTCAGAAATAGATGATTTCACTATTGATTTAAGGGTGCCCAAAGACAAAAAGCGTTGGGAGAGCATTGGAACTAGAGATCTCACAAAATTTGCTCAGTATTCATTTACTGCAAACATCGATGCAATGGGAAATAACGTCGAATGGAAATTTGAAAACAGTCACCCGTGGTCAAAAAATAAATTGAAAAAGAACGGTTCTTGGGAAACTAAAGATTTGTTAAGTGCCAACCAAAGATGCTCGATACGGTCTACAAAAATCTGGATTTATTATTTGAGCAGAACTAGTCAATTGAAAAGAGATTACAAGATGGCAAAAACTGGAGAAATAAGTGGGGATGATTTAGACAAAATCTGCGGATTCAAATTGTACAGAGGTAAACATAGAATATATCCATATGGAGAAGTGGGTGGTGGAAAGGCAAGTGAGAGTGGAGATTGGTTGAGTCTTACCAGTTCAAGAAATTCTGACAACGTTAAGTGGTTTGGACATAATCAATTAATCGCTGCAGCTGAAGTTGACCCTACATCAAATCCCGATATCAAAGATATGGCCAACAGAACAGGATTACAAGATAATATTCACAAACAGCAATTAATTGAATTACTACGTGCAATTGTTACCAAAATGAAAACAGATCTTTGCAATCCAATACCATCAAAATTGCCAGAATGGTTGAAAGCGCCTGACTTTTACTATGATATATCAACTCTCGCTGAAGTCGGTGAGGAAGTTTGCCTAATTCCAACCTGTAAAACTAGCATGCCAACGACTTGGAGCATCAATCCTAATTTGCCAAAGGGTATTGAACTAGACAAGAAAACTGGGGAAATTAGTGGTAAAACCAAACAACACATAGAGACAACTAAATTTACAGTACTTGGCAAAAATGAGATTGGTAAACATAAGTTCAATTTATACATACAGATTAATAAAAAACCAGAGAAAAATAATGATGATAATTCAACGGATAAAGTTGGCGCTGAATCAGAATTAGAGCCAAAGAAGCCGGAGGGTGTTGTTATACTAGATGACCCGACTACGGAGTATAAGATTTCGATCAGAGATATTTTGCATAATGCTAAATCTAAATTAGATAATTTAAACCAAGCAACTAGCAAGCAAGACATTGAACGTATACTCAACAATGTTAGAGATGAGATTAACAAAATGTTAGACAAATTGTAATGTAAATATTCAAACTAATTGTCTAAGGAAATCATTGAATTTTATCTTTAAGAATTTGTTTCAGCCAAACAATGTCTCTCTCGGCCTTTTCTAATGCAGGTATTTTTTTGGCGTGCTTTACAGGGTTTTTCCTAACCCAAAATTGAGCACCCACTTGCTTCTCTAAGATGTGTATTATTCGTCTGATTCGCTTTACTGAGTTTTGTGGCCCGAATAATAGAAGATATCCTTTATTTTTATCAGAGGGGATTAATGGATCTGCATTAATGATAAAGTTCAAACTATCTTGCCTCATAGAATCACTCTGATTTGCAGCCCTAGAATATCCTAAAAAACTCAATAATGACTTTTTAGGATCTGAAACAAAATCTGCTCCATTTACATCATTAGGAATCGGCTTCGATAAGTCCGGTCTTCTCTTCTTACGGCCTGAACCTCGCCTGCGACTATTTCTTTGATTTGGCACATCTCTAGTCCTAGATTCATGCTTTCTTTTTAGTTCACGGTTTAGCGAAACTGATCTACCAACAGAACAGTTCGTGTTTGCACATTCAGAGAACATAGGAGCTCCACATGATGGGCACATTTGCATTCAATCACCTCATCATGTATTGCGAGAAGGGTTTCAAAACCCTTTTATTGAATTTTATCAATGCTGCTTGACATTCTATTGCTCTTTTTCTTGGGATCCCATTGACATGGCCATGTCTATTTCGGACCCATGCGATTGCCCAAAAATAATCTTCCAGTTTGTACCAGAATTTCTTTACTTTTTCATCGTTAGTCTGCTTTGGAGGCAGACCTAATACCTGCGTTGTAAAGAAGTAAAGTGACTTGTCCAGCAGATTGATTCCTTCTGGCTTAGCGTGGTCTGAAAATGGTTTATTCTCTGAACCGTATATACAAGTCCATAAATCATTTATCACGGTTCCATAAATCAACGCTTCATCTGGGCTAAAATTGCTAATATCTGGGAAGGAGCCAGGGAGAAAATCTGATTCGTCCCAACTTGAACGTTTGAACGTCTTGATTGCAGAATCATGTAGGCTTTCGCCGTGTTGCTTTACAATCAACAGTTTGTGCCAAATTTGACTCAGATCATCTGTCTCGTTTTCCGCCTCCAACCATTGGTTCATTCTTTTGCCGAACTCAAAGTAGTATTGTTTTACAACATTTCTCATTTCTTTTTCAAACCAAAAGCACCATTTATGTAATTCGAACTGTTCTTCTTCAGAGATAATGTGTGAGCCACTGTTTTGAATATCCCCTAAGGCAAAACGTGGAGGTACGATATAAGCATCAGCATTTTTATTCGGATTAGGGAAGTTGGAACGCTCCAATTCCATCCCAGTTAGTGGCCTGTCAGAAAGTTCATTCTCAGGTATGATATGAGTGAGATTGTCTATCCTAAAACCCGTATAATAGGATACAGCACCTTGAAGTTGTGCTTGAGCATTGATACAAATTTGCCTGTAACCCTGTTGGTCTGCATCTCTATCAGTGCGTGATAGATTCTCTCCGTTGAGAAATAAACCTGCATTCGTTAAGTTAACTGAGCCTGTTAAAGCCCCGCTGGGGAAAACATACATTTTGGCATGAACCCCAAGTTGCTTCAAGACGCTAATCTTAGGGTTCTCTCGGTCTAATCCCACGAGTTTGTCTATCATTGTTGCTTCTTGGTCTAGCCATGTACGCTCACTTTTGGGAAGAACAGTATCAGTTGAGTCAAGTGTGAGAATATTGATTTCAAACCCTAGTTCGTTTTTCATTGCCAAAAATACATCTGACAATTTAGAAAGAGAACCCGTGTAGCCTCCTAAGTAATCCCTTAAGTCTTCGGCTGGGATATTAGAAGAACCAACTGATATATCCCTCAGCCAAGGCGAGATAATTGTAATCACTTTTTCATTGTCTTCAAGTTCATCACTATCCTCAATCGAACGGAAAATGAAATCCCAGAAAACATGTGAATGCCCATAACTAAAGTTAGTTGTCACTATCCACACCTCCTTCAAGATGATCAACAACCCGCTCCATCCGTATTGGTTTAGGGAGTGGATTTACTGTGTCTCTTGCAAACCATTTCAGCGTCACAGGAATTGTTAACGGAGTAAATGGCACTGGTATTCTATGCTGATAGTCATCCGAGTAATTGCGATGCCTATAGTGTGGGAAAACTTCCGGTGGCCTTTCAGTTGATGCCCCAATTGAGCGAGTTCTATCTCTTGCATTAGAATAACCCGGCTGTTCAGGGCCGAAACCAATCATATCGTCAACTAATTTCCTTGATGTATACCTAGACGCTATTGACAATGGTAAAGCTGAGGCCATAGGTGCTCCTTCACAGATGAAGCACCCAGTCGCACAAACATGTAAAGCCTGGTCTATTTCGTCAACGGATCTGTCTGGATAATGTTCATTTCTCATGACTGCAGATAAGTGAGATAGTAACTCAGCTTCTCTGACGGTTTTGAGCTCGAGTTTGCTCCATATTGCGCCATGGCTTTTCAAAATAGATTCTGCTGAATCCTTAGTTCTACCAAGGTTTCTGGGTATTTCCAAGCCATTCTTCAAATCGAATGCTAAACGATGAACGACGTGTTCTTTACATGTCAGTAATCTTTGTTGGACAATAGAAACAAAATCCTTGTCTGGGGGAGGTGGTGCTCGCATTTGTCCTGCAGCGGCTCTTGATGCTTCAGATACTTGGTAATGGCGCCATATTGATTCACAGCAGCCATTTCCTTCAGCATCATCATCGAACAAAGTGAATTGCATCTTTTCCAAGTTTATGCTGTAAGATATCTTTTCTTCTTGAACACCTGTAAAACTTGATGCGGCTTCAACATATATCTTGCCTAACGTGTTCAACAGAGTGTACTTCTTCCACTCTATCAAAGATTCTGCAAATGAGTTCCAAAGAGCGGGGCCTGTCGAGTGGTAATTGTTGATTACATTTGTCAGTCCCTCTTCGACTAATTCGCGGACATGGGGCTGAATACCAGCGAGGTATTTGTTTACCACATCTGATTCTATTGTGTCGTTTTCTTGCCAGAATGATATCGCCTCACCTATGGAACTTGGTAATTTCTTATCCGATTCGAAAAATTGCAATAACAATATGTTTGTCAAATCCTTATTGCTAAACCTTTCAGTGTCACTGCATACATTCATTTGTTCTAAATGATGTTGTATCTGTTTTAGCGAGTCGCGGTCAAACAATTCCGAGTTCCAATTATCTGATAAATGATCTATTCTCGATTTGATTTCTTGAGATACTTTGTGGACTATACCCTTCGTTGAGATTATTCTTCCAAATACAACATCATCATCGTTCTGGGTTTGATATCTCAAAGCTAAACCTCGAGGTCCTCTGTGTACTCCAATGACTATATCTTTGACATGCACTTCTTCTGATTTCGAGATATCGTCAAAAATTAGAGTATTTAGTGGATGCTTGATTACGCTGTGGCGACCAGCAGTGCCAACTGGGCTTACACTACGGTGAGAGGGCGAGTATGAAACAACATGTTCAGAACTCCTTGATTCGGAGATGGCCCATCTGCAAGGCCATGACTCTGGAATCATTCCAGAATCTTGGCCATTATTGCCCGTAGTATCCATTTTCCAAACTAATTTTCCGCCTTCCTCGGAATAATTGATTTTTGAAGGTATATTGTCAACTATTCCTTCCTCGACTTTATTTGTTAGTCCATCTTCATATCTTAGATATACTCGGCGCTTAGGACGAATGATCTTTATTGCATTGCTATCATGGCCCATTCTAATCAAATTAGGAATTTCAGAATACGATATTGTTTCCCCATTAACAGTATCTACGTGTAATGAATAGCCTATGTCGTCTTCGAATTTGAGTGGAGTACTATCTAAACTAACCATAATTGTCTTGAGGTTTTCATCATCAGTGTCTCGAACACCCTCGCCGCCTACAGGTGATTTACAAGCATGGCCGCCACCCTTTGCAGCTAGCCTGAATGACCATGTTCCTGGCAAAAGGTCTCTCATAAATTGACTCATACTTTGCTTCATAGGATGTTTTTTGCCTGTAATCTGAACATCGATTTGAGCCTCCTGTGGGTTAATGAATACTTTCTCAACATAACAATATGGAGCATCATCCAAGAATGTTTGACATTCTCCAAGTAACCAAGACAAATACCACCAACCGGACGAATTATTGTTTATACCATCAGGGCCCTTTGGATCTAAATTTTTCGCCAAGGATTGAGCATCATCAGATTCATCGACCAAATTGGGGTCAAAGTACTCTAATTCTTCTTTTAGCGCTCTGATTTTGCCAGCGAACTTTCCTATATTTCGCTTATCAATAATCGAAAAACTATTCTTTAATTCATCTAGTTCTCCTATCAAACCTTCACAAAGTGAGATTAGGTGATCAATTCTATTTGGATCTACGTTACTAGCCCAATTCTCGATGTCAGAAAACAATTCAGATATCCTGTGATTTAATTCTGGGCTGAACAATCTTTTCACTTCACCAAAATAATTTTTCGCTTCCTTCAATGCGTCTTTATCGAAACCGCCTGCCGCACTATCTGGTCGTGCGAATAAAACTTGATCAGGATTACTTCCTCTCTGCCTCTTGCCCTGATTCGCTCTGGCTAACTGCTCTGCGATGGACAATTTCTCTTCCTCGCCCTTTGCAGAATATTCACCGCTTGCAATAGTGTCTAAATGCTTGTACATTGTATCAATTGCAGTGTACACATCAACAGGTTCTAAGCCATCAGAAAACTTGAAACCATTCCAGATAAATGTGTACACTTTCTGTCTCTCTAACCTTATTTTGTCGACAGCCTGTTTCATGTTCGATATCCAGTTAGGATGGCCAATCATTTCGATTGCAACACCTTCGAGTGCCAACCAGTCTAATACTGACATATATGCTTGTGAACGCATAATCATTCTATTTCGGTGTGCTACTGGAACTATTTCCCTTAACTCATCAACGATCAAACTTTGCTCATCGCGATAAAATTGGTAATCGCCTGGACGTCTCGATAATATTGTTACAATGTTTGATACAGAGCCTTCCTCACGCCCTGCCCTACCTGCCTTCTGCCTGTATGATGCACGATTCCTCATGGCCCTATGGGTTAGAACTGTACCGAGATTTTTCATGTCAACCCCTACTTCTAAAGTCGGTGTTGCAATAACTCCATCATGTATTACTTGTTTGTGACCTGCATAGTCGCCCGGCCTTAATGAGGGATACGCTTCCCCTGAATTATGCCTGTAATGTTCTGCTGCTGAAAACTGTGCTTCATCGGTAGAAAGACCATCACGGGCTTTGTTATCCTTGGACTCTGCATGATGTCGCCTAAATCTTAGTGTATTTCTCAAAACTTTGTCATTACCTGTCCCTGGTCTTTGGATCAGATTTTCGGAAATTACAGCCAATGCATTGTCTTCGGTGATAATTGGGTTTACACCAATTCCTGGTGCAAAATGCCAGCAGGTTCCAGCAATGAGGTGAGGGCACTGATCTAATGAATTAATTTTGACAAAATCATCATCAGATTCGCCCCAATTCTCCATCATGAAGTATTCGGGGTCTGTTCCTCTTTGTCCACCCCACTTTGTTTTGAAATGCCTTATTTTACTGACTTGGACATCTATATCGTTCGGTAATTTACATCCTTTTTCACAGGCCTTGCAAACTTTATCATGCCCTAATTGCTGAGCTAAAGGTCTATCGAACCAATGCGCATAGGGCAGGGTAATCGTCCCATAACCGTTCAACTTACGGTCAGTAATACGCATTTTATGCATACTACCTTCGTTCTCATTCATGATCATCTGCCATCTTCCAACGAACTCTCTACTATCTGCGAAGCAGAGTATTTTATCCCACACATCAAGGTCATCAGATGCCAATTCTCTGTTTTCTGCCCAGTCCACAGATTTGGATTGATGCCCCACCAGTGAAGTGGTGTTGTATACTGGTCCACCTTTTGTAACTCCTGCTCTTGGACGGACTAAAACGTGATTCGCAATACCTCCTGCTCTACCTTGTTTCTCTTCAAAAGTAGGCTTGATGACTTGGACCTCGCCTCTGGAGCCCCAAATTGCTTTGACATGATTGCTTTCTTCTGCAATTGTTGCAGATGCTGCAATAAACAGTGGTTTTTTACCATCTTTAATAGCACTTAGTCTGTTGAATAGTCCGCGTAAATGACCACCATTTATTCCTTCAGCCAAATGGATTTCATCGAGCACCACTCGCTGAATATTTTTCACAGCTTGCACAACGGCAGGTATGGCTAGGCGGCGTCTGAAAGATTCACTGCTCACAATCATAATGTTAGCAGGTCTGACTCTTTGGCCAGATTCGTGTACCCCTCCATATCTTCTACTCGATGCAGATACGACATTTGTGTTATCTCCCCATTCAGACTTGCCGCTTTGTTTATCCCATTCGCCTACAGTTCTCCTGCCGAATCCCTTTGGCAGTTTTTCATTGTATGTCTTAATGTATCCACCTGCGTCCAAAGCGATTGCCAAATAATTGTCTTCGTAATTATTCTCATGTAATAGATTATTCAACTCGCCACAATAATTACTCAATGTTTGGTATTGGTCAAAGGCCAGGTCGTTTCTGGGATATACCATCAATTGGGTCCATCTGCCTGAGAATTCAACATCTCTGTTTCTCTGGACAATGGTATCTATTATTGCATCAAGTAGAACAGGTACTGTGAATCCAATTGTTTTACCACTTCCAGTCCCTGCACAAATTATGATTGGTGAGTCGTTTCGGCCCATCCATGAAGTTAACAATGCACTTGTTATTGCTCGGTCTTGGAATTTGGTTAATTTGAATTCACCAGGAATTTTCTCTCCTCTCTGAATTGCCAAAAGCACTAGTTTTACCAATTCAAGAATTTTCGCCTTAGGCAATCCTCTAACTGTGTTGATTTCGTTAATCTCCATCTGCTCGCTCAAGCCTTCGCAAAACTGATCAATTGGGACTACTCTAGCGGGCCTCTCCATGGGAGTAGGAACCCATTTTGTAGCTTCAATAATTTGTAAATGGCGATTTGATTCTGTCTCATCATCATCAGTTTCTCTTGCAACATATTCGTGAATCGTACCGATGGTTCTGACCATTTCAGCGGTTCGAGTAAGATATCTTTCTGGATTGTCACCATACTCCGGTATGACCAGTAGTTGAGATTCTTGCTTTAGTAAATCAAGTAAATCATCTAATCCACCATCGACATTAATGTCGGGATTTGCATTAATGATCTCCTCCTTCGACCATGGATTGAATCCTGGCCTACCCCCGTGTGGGCCAGCGACTCTTGGCACTTCGAACTCGTATACTTTTAGGAGCTTAAGCATTAAATTGTCATCCGATATTTTCAGCAAAAAATCAACTCCTATCTTTGCTGAGTGCCTCAGCAAGTAATCTATTGAAAACTATCATATAAACTAAATGTAATTTGTGGACAATCAAATCATTTGGAAGGTCTCCTTTCGGATCATAGTTCCTTGGATAGACTACTTCTGGGATTTTGATATAGGGGATATCAGGTTGCCAGAATTCCTGAAGTTTCTCATGACCATTACGCGTCAACCAATCAAAGAGATTTTTGTTGTTACTACTTGGAGGAGTTTTGATTTTCCAACCCTTAGATACTTTACCTTGGGCTGCCATTTGAGTTGATACGATTAGTCGATTTCCAAAATGTTTCAAAATTTCCTGATATTTTTCTTTCGAGACGCCTTGTTTATCGAGTAATAAATTCCCTTCTCCGCCGTCATGTCCTTGAAGCCTAATCATTTCTCTAAGACCCATCTCATCATTGTCTTCTAATGGATAAGTGAAAGTTCCAGGCATTACAACTGTACAAGCAAGACCGGGGTAAAGCCGCAGAAGAATATCTCTCGAATCATAGTTCTTGGTGTGCTCTACGCTAAACCATTTTGCCATTGATCGTTCAATTACTGGTGCAGAGGTGTCCCCTATATTTCCAACAAATAAATTTCTGCAATTGGTCCAAGAACTCCACTTTTCTTCATCCTTCAGCAATCCTTCAAACACATTGTCAGATAAAGAAGTTGTATTTTCTTCCAGCCATCGGACTTTTTCAGCAGTGTCTTTTGCTTTCGGAGAGTCGCCGCCTTGGAAGATAATCACTGAAGATGGGTCTTCGATATTGAAAATATCCAAGAAATTTCTATTATCACAATACAAGTTATCAGCAATAGATGTGCCACAAATCTTATTCATGCAGTAGTTCAATAGTTTATCCAAAACGTCTATTTTCATTTCCATTCCAGTGGAGCCGAGATGGTCTATTGCAGTGCAAAATACACCCGAATCAGATACACTCCATCCGCCATTCCCATAAGTTATAGATGATTCACCATGGATTTCATCTGTCCATTCTTTGTCTTGGAATGAAATTTCCAAATCTCCCAGTTTCCCTAGGAAATCTAACAATTCATTAGAATGCGCCTCTTGGTGCTTGTTTCGATACCAAGTAGCAGCAATTACGCTCATTGAATTAGCCAAAAACTGCCAGTTTGTGCTAGTTCTGAAGCCGAGGTGTTCTACTGCCGCAGTACTGGATTCCTTTTGGCTAAAGATCTCCATCAGATTTTGATAGGACTTCTTAAAGAAATTATCTTCTTCTAAATATTCTATTTGCGACAAGAAATGTTTCTTTGTTTCGAAAGCTTCTGCCTCTTGACGAGTTAGTTGAAGCGTAGGTATTTTCTCTTTCAATCCATATCCCCATTGAGGAATTCTTTGTGAATTTGATTGAGTAAGGTATGCTTCCAATTTGACAAGTTTGGAGACATTGGCTGTCAGCAATTTGACTCCGCTATTTTCCAATTGCTTATTGCTATTCATTCTCTTTTGCGCACGGCGCCAGTATGGTGTTCTAGAATGTTCACCGATTTCGTAAAAGCGGTTTATAGTGCAATCTCTCATCGCTTTCAGTGCTTGGCTCTTAGTCACAGCATTTCTGAGTCTTCTAGCTAGGTTTAAGTCAGCAGAACTCACCTCAACATCCGCTTCACACATCAATTTTACAAAAGTAGTTAGTTGTAGGTCTTTGACAAAGACAAAATCATCGTTCGTATGTTGGCCTCTCCAATTAGAAAGTCGTGTTTGGAGGTTATTTTTGCCTTCTTGTTCTACTTGAGAAATATCTGTTCCAGATGGGCTCTCATGTACACGAGATAGGTTATTTTTCTTCATCTGATCATGAATTGAATATACAATATGTAACAAATCGGGATTATTTTCCTCTACAGACTTCGCAATAATCTCACTTAATAGTTCATCGAACTGTTCGATGTTTGATTGCAATAACCATTCCTTTGATACAAGCGATTCATCCGAATCTAGTGGGCTTTCAAATTCCATGAATTCAATTTGTATCTGTTTTAATTGTTCTTTAATTAGGGTCAATTTTTGAACGGTCAAATTCTCAAGCGAAAAATCATCAATTGGAATCTTCCTACTATCGGATAGCATTGTTGCTAACATTTCTGCTAACTTCCCAATGTAAGGACACTCGCTCCAATTGGTGGAGGCTAAGCCAAGAGCATTTAGCACTGATTTGGTCTGAGGCGAAACTATTACTCCATTCGCGCTTATTGATTTATCCGGACATGTTATTCCTGCAACTAATTGAGGCTGCTCCTTGAATTCAGAGAGTGTGTTGTGGCTGCTATGTCTGGCTAGGTCGCCTAAATCTGAGTTTGACGTCGACAACAGTGGAATTAAATTTAATGATCTCCAATTATCTACCTTAGTCCAATAAGCGAGCCAGAAGGCAAATGGTACCCTAAGATGTTGAACTTTCTTATTGTCGCCGCCTCTAGGCAAACGTGTTGCATTCGCTGTACTCTTGTGTCGTGGCGAATGGGCATGTGAGGCTAGTAGCAATGCATTTTTGACCTCTCTTTGGGTAGGGTTTGCATTATTTTCCATTACCTCAAACGCAGCTGCTTCAGGTGTAACAGTTCGAACAAGCAAGCAGTAATTTCTCTGGTGCCTTCGTTCCCTCTGAATGGAGGAAAGGTTATTCCAGTCATGTGTTAAATCCGTGGGCTCCCTAGAAAGCGAAATTGTATCATTGTCATTTGAAAAGTCTTCACGCCTATTTTCATCAGGTATTCTGAAAATATGCCTCATAAATCCGTGAATATGATTTGGTTTTGACCTAAATGTTGTAGGTGACCTTTTAGTTTTAGCCTCCGGAGGTTCAAGCAAGAAATCGTTAGAAAAGCTTACGAATTTTGCATTTATAAAACTAGGTAATCCGGGAAGACTCCTTTTTACGAAATCTAATACCTTTTTCCCTGTGTTCTTTATTTCTTTAACTACAGCACAATCAAATTCTGTAATTTGCTTAAATTTTTCTTCGTAAGCAATACGCACCGGGGAGAATTCAACAACATTCTCTCTTCTTTCACCAGATTGGTCATGTGTTAATGACTTTACTGTGTCCTTGTATGCCTCGAGGAATTGTGACTTACCATCATTGGATTCTATGAGGTGAGTATAGGTTTTTGATTTGTCAGATAGATTCCTAATGTATATTTTTGGTGAGCCGTTGGTGGCATCAGAGTGAAGTGGAACAAAACCCCTGTCGACCCGATTTTTCTCATTTGTTAACCACCACAACGTTTTGTTTACACTAGGGTCATCAACTATTTCCGGATCTCTGTATCTGGAAGTTTCCTCAATATTCTTAACATCATTTGTGGCCATCAAAACATAATTCCATTGACGATCTGGCTCGCATATCATAAGTAAATCGCCAACAGTGTTCTCCATGAAAAATGGCCACCTTTCCTCTTTATCTTGGCCAACTCTTTCGAGTATCTCTCTTAAGTTCTCATTTACAATCTCAACTTCTGTTTTCTCTTCGTCAGACGACTTAGCATTCAAATCTTTATTTTCTGCTGAATCGATTAGGAACTGTACACACCTTTCCAAAACCAAATTTGTGTCTCCTTCGATTAATGGAATCCCTCTTATCTCTGTCAATTTAGCATACAACGGCTCCCATTCAATGGCTAACTCATAAATCATAAGACCTTCATCAATAGCGTACTGTTTAATTTCATCGAGTAACAAATCCTCGTCTTCGAATGAAATCTTATTCTTGAAGACGAGTGATCTCTTCAAGTCCTTCGGCAACATCCAAGCAGGATGCTTTCTTGTTCCAGCTTCTTTAACAGGGATAGGTAACCAATATGGCCACTTGTCATCAAAACTGAATTCTGATTTTAATAAATTGGCTATTTGTTCAGAAATTTCTAAATTTGGTTTAGGTAACTTTTTAGGAATCCAATTTGAAAAGATTTCTTCTTTTTTCTTTTGATAAAGTATTGTAATTTGCTCTTTCATTCGGTATTTTTTGGAAATCTGTTCATGATTGCGTTCTGGCATATTGTTAGTACGCGCTCGGAGTAATTCCTCAGATTTAACAAAATAAGATTCCGAATCTACCGGCTTCGGGATTCCATCTAAAATAACGTAGCATTCGTTTTCGTGCATGAAATTTGATGCCCAATTTCGAATCTCTCGATTTTGTGATTCAAGCATTTGTCTAATTTCAGGACGCGTTTGAATTGAATCTATCCAAGGAATGGTGCTTTTTCCGCCCCCGGATGGATAAGGGGTACCTGGCATAGTTAAAGAGAGAGAACTAGATTCAAAGTCTATGAGATATTGAGTTGACCATTGAGAAGTGTTTCCGTCAAGAGTATTAATACAGTCTTCGAGTAAATCAAAGAATTCTTCTTCGCCTTGGGACTTTTTGAAACTTAAAATATCGAAATATACTTCCTCTGAAATATCAAGTTTTGTTCTAATCTTCTTATCAGATAACTCCGCTAACATTCTGTGATAAAGGTTGGATAAGATCCCAACAATAGCTTTGTTTCTGCCATCAGTCCCCGAACGATTGAGAACTGTCCTTGAGGACATCAGTGAGAACTGTCCCTGAAAATTCAACCGGCTTTGGGTACCCTTTGATTCCAATTCTCCAGGATTACCGATTGGGAAGAGTGAATGAAGTAAGAAATGTTTTTGATTTTCGTCCTTTTCATCCAAATCGACTAACACTGAAGAATTAAAATCCCTCAATGTATCGATGGCTGCGATTTTAGCAATGGCCTCTAGATTGTTTTCATTTCCGCCCCATCCTGCTTTTTCTAGAATTCTTTTCATTGATCTCGCATTTTTCCGACGAATAATTTCATTCATCCAAGAAGAAATCAGTAGGTCTTTGAGTTCCTCCGGTAAATCATCCAGGCCTTCGGAAGAATATGAAATCAAACTTTCAGGTATCTTGATGCTGGCTACTTCAGGGGATACTATATTTGAAATCTTCAGAAAATTCGATTCTAGTTTTTTGACATCATGTTTTATTGACCAGACTTCAGTTCCATTTACTGAAATAGAGAACTGTAAACTCCTGTTGAGCATTGAGATACCAGATATTAATCTGTCGATTTCACCCAAGATTAATAATGGATCAGTACAAAAGTGTTTCAGTTTTTCTTTTGTTGATTCTAACATGCAATTTGAGAAGGTAAGGCGCATTCCTTCGGAGACGTCGCTAGAACCCAATACAACATTTTTCAGATCTTTATCCCACTCGCAACCCCAATTTTCGGCTTCCAATTTTGCAGTATTGAAATGGTATGTCCAAAACTTGAATCCGATTCCAAATCTACCCTCTGTGCCTAGATTCGCCCTCTTTGTTGAGCCCTTCCAAACCATAGACATGAGTTCAGACCCATCTAATTTGTGTTTGAATATTTTTTGTCTATAGTGTGGTGGCCTGCCGTTATGGGAAAATTCTACTTTATCGTTAGAAATATTAAGTTTAATTAAAGTGGTTTTGTTTTCCTTATCCCATCCGGAATCCATTGCGTTTTGGACCAACTCAGTGAACCAAAAAGTCAAGTCATTTTGATAGTTTTTTGCAGCTTCCGACAAATTTTCAGATAACTCTTCAAGGCGGTGGTCTTTATCTTCCCAACCCAATTTAATAATTCGTTCTCGCATATTCATCATTGCAAACGGGGCCGTTGCTGCAATTTGGACTTCTTCAGGAGAATAAGATGTCGATTGGGTATTTACCTTATTTTGTAATTTTAGGAGCCTGGCCTCATTTTCTTTACTATATTCTATCCTGAAATGAGGCTTGCCTGTTGCGGGATTGATTTTTTCTGTCATTTGTAACCCTCCACATACCTGAAATTAATTTGGTAATGGTTTTTTTCTACATTAGATTCAAGATGCCGTTTCCACTTTTCCAAACTTTCAATACGGAACTCCGCTTCCTTTATATTTTCACCAATTCTACTTATTGCATAAAGATAGCCTTGTTCTCCATTCTGTTCCCATATCTGATTGAACTTATACTTCCTCTCCTCAAAATCGTCGAGATTGTCTCCAAGTCGATCGAGTGATGAATCAATTGATTCGACTAGATTTTCGACCAACTCATTGAGTATAATATTTCTATCAAATACAGGAGATACTGCTCTTGAACTCTTGAGAGAGTATTCAAGCATCTTGACGAATATGGAATTGCCAAAATATACTGTCTCCAAATTCTTGTTAGATACTTCATATGAATATAATTTCGAGGGTTTCTCATCCAGTAAACGATACAACTTATGTAACTCCCATTGATAATCATCTATTGGATTGGTACAGTCTACAGAAAACACAAGTAATTTTTTATTACTTATAGGTCCTTTTACGACCATGTCAGAAGGCTTAGTTCGCCTTAATATTCGGCTTACAAAATCACCCTGAGGATTTATTGATGCTGAAAAGAATCTACCACGGCCAGAGGATTTTATTTTCTCCCAATCCAAGTACGGGCTCAGTTTCCAAGTAGATTGGGGGTGCAAACTTTGAAGAGTTGCTCTATCGTGATTATTTGCAATGACCATAAGTGCACGAAGGTTTCTGCACTGTTCAGTTTTGGCATCAACAAGATTTGAGCAGGTGATCTGCTTAGTGTTTCTCATTTTCCCTGCATCAAGGCCCCAATCACAAGCTTCACTTAGCCCAATAAACAGAGATTCCTGTTGTAATTTTCTCATTTTTTCAGATTGTGATGTTTGTAAATTACCCGTGCTCAGAAAGATACTTGCAAGGTCTATGGCTTTAGGATGAAAGTATTGATTCATAGTATCATCATATTCTCTAATATGCTTTACAGACAGGCCTTCTTCCTGATTGAAAACTTGTGGCCAAGCATCTTTATTGAAGCCTTGACCGAGTATTGTTGATGCTAATTCGGCTCTTGTCTGAATGTCGGAGACAATTTTTTTGTCGCTTTTGGTATCTGTCACAATATATACAACATTGAATGAATCATTACAATCGTCTTTTTTGTGACGATCTAATCTCCAGGTTCTCTGCTCTAAGGTCTGTGGGTTGCTTACAAGGTCCCAATGCACAACTGTAGTGGCCCAGTTCATACTGAGCCCCTCTTGAATAGCGCTCGTCCCAACAACAACGTGGTATTCATTTTGATTCAATGAATAATCTCGGTCTATCATATCCAGTTGGTTTATTGCAAATTCCACGTCACCACCAGTAATTACGTGCGTGAAAATCTTAAGTTTACGATCGTCTTCTAGCGTAATCGTTCTGTTGTTAAGCCATTTAGAGATTTGATTTACAGTTCTAATAACATTTGAAAAGATTACTGCCCCTTTCTTGGTTTTAGTGTTAGAAGTTATCCCTAAGTCCTTAGTAAAAATATCATTTACCAAGGCATTTATTCTAGGCTCAGGGCAAATAGCGTGATTGCTATTGTCTTCAAAGTCAAAACCTCCATCGTAACATCTTGAATTTGAATCACCCATATGGTTGGTTGGCCAAGATTGGTTATACCTGCTAACGGGATCGAGATTTGGTTTATCTTCACCTTCTCTATTCAAAGCCTCCAAATGCCTAGCTTCTAAACTAACAAACTGAGTCCAAGTAAATCTTTTTCTGAATAACTCCTCCGATTCTTGGCCTAAATCATTTCGCAATGTTGCTGAAACAAATGTGGCCAGTGGATTCAGTTCTGACAGCCAGTTTCTTCTGGTATTCTCACAGCTTAACCAATCTTCAGTATCGTTTGAAATAATTATTTTCTTTATTTCCGATTGGTGAGGCAGCAGGTCTAGAATCCCTGAAGTCATCATTTGTTTTTTGAAATCTAGAATGTCTTGGGTTGTGACATCCTGCTTGTTGATGAGCCCCCTACAAGGCTTGGTTGAATTCTGCCATTTATCGAGAAACTCGTTTTCTTTTGCTTTCTCTACATTTTCTAATTTCGAATAATATTCTGGTTTTACCCCAATCATTTTTGCCAGTGAGACTAGTTCTCCCAAATCCAATGATAATGGAGATGCTGTAACGGCTAGCACCCTTTCAGAGAATTTGTTACAAACCTGTTTCAAAGATGCGTATAATCTTGAATGTTTTTTCGCCTTATTCCCTGCGTGCTCCTCTTCAAATATCTTGGAAGACTTTTTTTGGCCGTTAGTAAGGTCATCGAACTTCAAGTCGGCTTTTCCTTGATGGGCTTCATCGATCACAACTAAAGAGAACATTTCGACTCTATCGCCCCAGCTTGAATTCTTTAAATGATTGAAATGAAGAGAAAGAGAATGTTTTGAAACAACATAAATATGACCTGGCAGAGGATTGCTGAGCACCGTTTTTGCGCCACTTAGGTCCCCTCCTACAATCCTGTCACTGACCTGATTCATGACTTGCTTGATTTCCTTTTTCCAGTCGGGAATTAACCTTCTAGGACAGACAATCAATATTGGCTTCTCTGGATTCTCAGACAGAATATGATTTACTACAATAACAGACGCTTTGGTTTTACCAACTCCGCCTTCATCGGCTAGGATTATTCTGTTTCTTTCCGGTATATCTTCTGACTTAATCAATCCGTCCAACCAAGGTGTGCCCATAACGGCTCTGGGTTTGAATTGATACCATTTAGGTGGGTAGAAATTACGCCCACCACGACTAAGAGATTGTGTTTCCTGATTAATAGGAATTCTAGTAGCCAGCTCCAATGTGGGACTAGGCCCGAGTTGCAAGGTATGGGCCATAGTTCCCAGCAGAACCGAGGTGAAATAAACCATTCGCCTGCGGAATTTCGCTGAGGATTATCGTCGATAACTAGAATAACGGATATTCAACATGGAAAATTGACCCATGTGATTCCAAACTCAAGATATTGGAGTTGAGCATTCCTTTAGAATTGAATCTAATTCGAGAAGAACTGTGTTGGCCACCGGTTATGTACAGAATACATCAATTACCAGTTAAAGCACTCACAAACGGTGTATCTCAAGTTACAAAAACCACAAATCACGGGCCCATTGTCTTGAATTTGGTTCAGTTTAGGGTTGATAGTTGATAACAAATGTGGTTGAACTGATAATACTGATTGAACCAAGGCCATGATTGAATGCAAGAATTGTTCTCGGTCGTCGTCAGTTTCGGCAGTCAATCCTACGGCGATAGTAGCCCGAATGACAGCATCAAGGGCGCCAATCTGATTTTCATCTAACATAGTCAGCACTGAATTGGCCTTCGCACTGAAAGTCTCCTCGTCCATGCTTGAGGATATTTTTCATCTGTAATAAAAATAACCAAAAGAAAACGATTTCCCGTTTTTGCTTGCGCGTGTTAATTCAATTAGAATCGTTTTCTTGAGTTCTTTATATACTGTTGAAAAGTTAGAGTAAGTCCACGGTGAAAAAAGATGGCTACATTATACG
>Ga0209603_1001797_pt1 | contig 21480 bp, 18 predicted proteins | sample COGITO_mtgs_1206_FD_184812 | JGI IMG/M metagenome (GOLD analysis project Ga0209603, IMG submission 184812) | Pelagic marine microbial communities from North Sea - COGITO_mtgs_120607 (SPAdes) (version 2) | ecosystem: Environmental > Aquatic > Marine > Epipelagic ... | reverse complement strand
TGCTTAATCCGGCCGGAATGATTTGCGTTAAATTACGCGCCGCATCTGCAACACCGCGCTTGCCACCGCCAATAACCATCGACCCGTTATCAAGCTGTTTAAATGACAAAGTACCACCCATGACCCCGACAACAGATTGCAAAAACATCGGCTGGCGATCCGTAATCACTAGCATTGGCGCATACGCCTCGATTGGCAAAACATCACCGGTCATTTCGGCAATTTGTGCCCCCCAAGCACCAGCACAATTGATCACAATATCAGTTTCGATCATGCCAGCATCGGTTGTCACCTGCCAATGTTCTCCCGATTTATCGATTGATGTAACCGTCACTGAGGCTCGGAATTCAGCACCAAGTGCCACCGCCTTATCATGAAAGGCGCGAGTGATTTTCCATGGCAAGGCCCATCCATCGCCTTCAACCAGAATGCCGCCAAGAACTGATTTTGTCAGATGTGGAATACGGCAAAGCAGTTGGTCACGACCAACCCATGTTTCATGTTGGAATCCGGCACTATGTAATTTTTGTATACGCCGAGACGCAAGATCAGCCCCAGCATCATCAAGCGCAACCTTGACATAAAATTGCCGGTGAAACCCCCTATCGATGTCAAGCAATTGATCAATCTGGTTCCACCAATCCATTGACGCAATGGATAGGGGTATTTCCGCGATATCACGCCCAAGGCGGCGAACCCCGCCAGCGTTGACCCCTGACGCATGACGTCCAACATGATCTTTTTCCAGAACAATGACAGATTGCCCGCGCTGACTCAAAAAAAACGCTGTTGCACAGCCTTGGATGCCCGCGCCAATAATGACAACCGGCCGCGTCGCTGCCGTTCCAGTCAGTCTGGCCATGGTCCCTCGAGGCTGGCAAGCGCGGCAAGGGTGATTGGCTTTACCGGCGGACGAAGCCGATAATAACCGGTTTCAGCCATTGATTGACCAGTATGGGACGCAATCATTTCCTGAACGACCAAGCCGCAACTGCGCCCCTGACACCGCCCCATCCCCGCGCGGCAAAAGGCTTTTAGCTGGTTTGGGCCGCTCGCACCGCTGGCAAGAGCCGAATTGACATCGGCCTTGCTAACAGCCTCGCAACGACAGATAATTGTTTCGTCAGTCTGCGCCAACCGGAAATGTGCAGGTGGCAAATAAAGCCGGTCAAGAAACGGACGGATACTCAAATAATGAAGATGACGCAATTTATAATATAGCTGTGCCAGAAAACGCGGCATGCCACAGCGGGCAACAATCGCGCTTGCCGCCAATCGTCCAGCAATTGCGGCCGCCTTGGCACCGCCAACACCGCCACCATCACCAGCAATATAAATCTGCTCATCAGACGATTTTCCCGTGACATCAATGACCGGCCGCCAGCAATGCGCCTGATAATCCCATTGATGCGCAAGCGCGGTTGCCATTGTCAGATTAACATTCGGCACAACGCCCTGATGCAAAAATATATGGTTTGAGTCGATATCAATTTTGTCGCCTGATGACAGGGTACAAGACACAGTTTGAGCCTGCGACTGGCCAATAATTTCAACCGCGCTTACATGGTTGATTACCTCGGTGTTACGGCGGATATCACCAAGCCATTTCCGCCCCATCGCCAGCATATCGGGTTGCAGTAATGCCAAAGGGGCAAATGGAATCGCCGATCGCCATTGTTGGGCACTGGTAATATCAATAACAGCCCGAACCGCAAGCCCCGCTTTGATATATTGCCATGCGGTTAAATATAGAAGTGGGCCAGACCCAACAAATACTGCGTTATCAGCCCCAAGCGCTGCTTGTTTTAACAAAGTTTGCGCCCCACCAACGCTCATCACACCAGGCAATGTCCAGCCCTTAACCGGCATTGGACGCTCAATCGCGCCTGTGGCAATGATGATGTAATCGGCGGTAATCAATTCGGCTTTTCCACGCGAGACAAGCGCTACTTCATGCATATCAGTAATTTGCCAAACCGTACAATCGGGCCGATAAACAGCACCACAATCGGCAAAGCTTTGGGCAAGCTTGGCGCCGTCATAATAGCTTTGACCAAGATAGGCAGGTGATGTTTCCTGATTGGCCTGCAAATTCCGGTAAACCTGACCGCCGCTATCTTTCTGGTCATCAATGACAATCGTCTCGAGACCGGCCTTGGTTGTTGTCAAGGCCGCCGCCATGCCTGCAGGGCCAGCGCCAATGATAACAATCTGAAAATGTTGATTTGCCATCTTCTATCCTGATGCCTTGCCAGCGCTGTCAGGCGCATTTTGACGCTGAATAATCATGCCATCGTGAACGGTCATCTGGCATGCCTGCTGATTAGGCCTGCCATCAATTTCGACAAGACATTCAAAACAAACACCCATCATGCAATAAGGGCCACGCGGATCATTTTTTGCGGCAGTGCGGAATTGAACCTTGCCAGCACGCAATAATGCTGCAGCAAGATTATCACCATCAAAAGCGGTTATCGCTTCACCGTCAAACTGAAGATGAACAATCCTACCATTTTCCGGCATTGTCGATTTAAACATTGAACCGCCTCTGGGAAAATCCATCAAGCTCTTGACCTAAACTGGCCTCGGCAATATAGCCCGCAAGATCAAACGCATGTGCTGCCGATAATGTTACACCGCTATGGCAAGATATGGCAAAGGCACCGGGCATGGCTTCAGATTGATCATAAATCGGATAGCCGTCTTTTGACATCACTCGGAGCGCGGCCCAGCTTCGAACAACCCCAACATCAGCCAAGGCTGGCAAGGTCGCCAGCGCACGATCGGCAATTCCGCTAACAATATTGGGGCGAACGCTGGTTTCAAATCCGGTATCCTCATGGCTGTCGCCAATCATCAACCCGCCTTCATCGGTTTGCCGCAAAAGCAAACTAGGCAATGCCATTTGCTGATCAAGCTTTTCAGTCACAATAATCTGCCCCTTTTGCGGCTTTAGCGATTGCTGCAGACCAACCATCGGGGCAAGCTCAGCATTGGCAAGCCCCGCCGCAAGGACAATCCTTTGACATTCAAAATCACCTTTTGCTGTACCAACGCGGATGCTATTTCCTATTTTATCAATGCTGCGAACCGCGGCATTGGCAAGACAAACACCACCATTTCTGTTCAGACCGTTTTGCAATGCCCGCATCAGATAAAGCGGATTTACATGCCCATCATGTGGACAATAGGCCGCCCCAACAACTTTGGGGCCAATACCGGGCATGATCTCTTTCAGCGCGGTACGATCAAGCATCTCAAACTTAAACCGACCATTTTGATGTGCGCGAAGATGATCCAGCTTTTCATATCTTTGCTGCATCTCGGCCTCGCTAAGGCATATGCTAAGACCGCCTTCTTGATGAAGACCTAATGCTGGGCCCCCAGTTTCTAGCAATTCTCCAGCCAGCTTTGGCCATAGTTCAGATGATCTCATTGTCCAATCGGCATAGGGAGGAAAATAGGCACCCTTGCCCTGCACCCAGACCAGCCCAAAATTACCACGCGCCGCCCGCAAGGCGGTATCTTCAGCGTCAAGCAACAGTACTGAAAAGCCACGGCGCGACAACCCGTAACCGATCGCAAGGCCAATCAAACCGCCACCAGCGATAATGGCATCAAAGTTGGATTTTGTGATTTCGGTCATTGGAACCGCATGATGCTATAGGGTAACAGCGTTTCATGATCTATATTTTTAGTGATATAATCGGCAATTATCTCGCTGGTACCTGGCGCCATGCCCAATCCATAATGCGAATGTCCAAAAGCAGCGATGATATTCTTGACACCCGGGATCGCGCCAAGACAGGGAAGGCTGTCGGGAAAGCTGGGGCGTGACCCCATCCATTCATCTGGATCAGCGCAGTTTAACTGCGGGAAAAGCTTTTTGGCCTGATCGGCAAATCGCCGCGCGCGCGCATAATTTGGCGCAGCTTCAAGACCAGCAAATTCAGCCGTACCAGCAACCCTGACACCGGACTGCATCAAGCTGGCAACATATTTTTGGTCAGCATCCATAACCGAATGATTAATCGTAATGCCCGGATTGCGTAACACCAGGTGATAACCACGCTCAGCCTCCAGCGGTAGCTTAATGCCAAATCGCGCCAGCAACTGACATGACCAAACGCCTGCTGCCATCACGATCTTTTTTGCCGTAAACACACCTTGATCAGTGACAAGCTGGCAACCGCTACCCTGATCGGGATGGATTTCATTAACCTTTGTTTGAATGTGATTTGCGCCTTTTGCCAATGCCTTTTCCGCCAACGCAATACCAATCCCCGCAGGGTCACTTGCACGCCCCTGCTGTTTGATCAGAATGGCAGCCTCAAAATCATCGGCAATATGAGGTTCGATTTCTTGCAAGGCGTGCTTGTCAATCAGTTCGATTGGCACCTGACGCGCTTGGCGCAATTGCCATCCAAGATGGTCAAGCGACGCCGCTTTTGGATTTCGGTAGACATGAACATACATGGAGTCGCGAACAAGATGTTCTTGTCCGGTTCCGGCAAGCCGCTTTTTATAGGCGGCAACACTACCCCTGCTCAAACGGAAAAGACCATCGGCAACTGGATCAAGCCGTTCCGGCCGTCCTGCAGCAAGGAACCGCAAGACCCACGGCATTAACCTTGGTAGATGCCCAAGGCGGATCGAAACAGGTCCTTCGGGGTCGATCAACCAGCGTGGAACCTGTTTCCACAAGCCCGGCATCGATTGCGGGACACAAGTCCAAGGCGAGATAACACCAGCATTGCCATAGCTGGTTTTGCTACATACCGGCGCAGGATCAAAAATCGTAACCTTCATGCCGCGTTCAGCAAGTTCAAGCGCGGTACAAACGCCAATAATGCCGGCCCCAATAACAGCAACATCAATCTTGCTTTCCGGCAGCCTCATTTGTCCTGTACCACTTCATGCCGATCACCGCGTGATGATGGCGCCGATATCACCAGAAAGCGGATTTTTTCGTCTGTCTGATTAACAATTGCATGACGGGTTTTGGATGGGATATGCAGGGCCATACCTGCGTCAAGCCCGACAGTCTGGCCATTAGCAATTTGCATCACCGCGCGACCCGTTAGCATATAGAAACATTGCTCTACCTGGTTGTGATAATGATATTTTTCGCTGCAGCCAGGTGCCAACGTTTCTTCAATCACAAGCAAGCCAGTGGTATCGACAAGTGGCCAGCCGATACCGCCATCACCCCATTGATAAGCCTTTTTTGTGCTGCTTGAAACAGGATGCATCAAAGCTCCATTCTTGGGCGCCCTTTATTCAAATAACGTTCGTAAATCTGATGAGCAAACACCGGGGATGCGAGCAAAAGCGCGTACAACATTGCGGTTGTACTAGGCGACACCAGAAGCAATCCTGCGAGCGCAAACATCACTCGGCTGGGGCCATTCATGAATACCAGAAAATACCCAGCGACTGATGCAGACAGCATGAATACACCGAGCGCACAAGTAGTTGCGGTTTGAATAAACTCAGCCCAAGTGAAATAATCATCAAGAACTATTAGCAAGGCTGGTGAGTACACAAACACCATCGGCACCAACAGCTTGCCAATACCCAAAGAGAACGCTGATAGCCCTGTTTTAAACGGATTTGCGCCTGCAATGCCAGCCGCCGCATAAGCAGATGCACAAACTGGTGGTGTAATTTCTGAAATAACACCGTAGTAAAGCACAAACAAATGTGATGCTAGTGGTGGCACACCGAGGTTCCCCAGGGCCGGCTGCGCTACTGTTGCCAACATTATATAGAGCGCCGTTGTAGGCAATCCAGCACCCATAAAGATGCACGTGATTGCTATCATAATGAGTGAAATAAACAGTGTTAGATCCTGCAGACTAAAATCCGCCAGCGGGATCCAGGCTATTAGCGGCAACGCTGCCTCGCCAAAGTTCACTGCCACTTCTGCGACCATGAAGCCAAGTCTGAAACCAAGGCCTGTTGTATTTACTACACCAACAACAATACCAATCGCTGAACATACAGCGCCAACAGCAAGGGCATATTTCACCCCAGTTACACAGCCATCCATTACGTCTTTCAAACCGATACGATGCATTGGGTTGATAAAGCCAACCACCAAGGCAGTCGTGATACCCCAAAACGCCGCCATGTGAGGTGAGTAGCCACTGAATAAAACGTAGATCAGTACAGCCAAAGGGATGGCAGTTGGCCACCCCCGTCTAACCACATCCCATAATTTTGGAATTTCAGAAACAGGCATACCTTTCAAGCCGAGACGTTTAGCCTTGAAGTGAACAATCGACATTACGCCAATATAATGCATCGCAGCCGGAACCAGCGCTGCCAAAATAATAGTCGTGTATGGAACACCAAGGAATTCTGCCATCACAAATGCAGCGGCACCCATTATTGGCGGCGTAATCTGGCCACCCGCACTAGAAGCAGCTTCAACACCACCCGCAAGATGCCCCGGATATCCCATCCGCTTCATGTTTGGAATTGTCAAAGAGCCTGTGGAAACAGTATTTGCGATCGACGATCCCGAAATTGTTCCAAAAAAAGCTGAAGAAACCACACTAACCTTTGCCAAACCGCCTGTGTAGCGCCCTGCAGCAACTGTCGCAACGTCAACAAAGAACTGTCCAAGCCCCATCCTTTGCGCAAGAATTCCAAAGAGCACAAAATGAAACACAACTGTCGAAACAATCCACAGCGTTACTCCAAAGATACCCTCCTCAGGGAAATACATGTTGTTGATGAAAAGTTCCCAGTTAACGCCCGGGTGTTTTAGAATTTGAAACGGCATGTACATGCCGAATACGGCATAGACTATAAACATACCAATAATGATAGGCACAATGATACCGAGTGTCCTTCGCACAGCTTCAAGCAAAACCACAATCAGAATTGTGCCAAAAACAACGTCAATTGTAGCAGGATTTCCTTGACGCATCACTTGATCAGAAAGCTGAAACCTGCCACCTAAAAATTCAAAATCAATCTCATACCATGTTATACCCACGTAGTATGCTGCTGCGACACCGGCAACAATCAAGAGCCAGTCCCAAATGGGCACATTGCCGTATATCCACCAACTATTGGGGCGCAATTGACCCGCTTGTTTACCGCGAAAGGCAGGAAATCCAATAAAAACCAGAACCATGACGCCAGCCATGTGCGAGCCCATATGCCAGTAATCAATGGGCACTCCAATCCCCGCTGTGACATAATGATAAGCGGCAAACAATATTGAAAAATAATAAGTAAACTTCACCAAATATGGCCCAATGACACGTGTTTGCAGCCCAGAGTCGTATTTTTTCTCCAGCTCTTCCGCTTTCTTGATGTCCAGTTCAGCCATTAAAATTTCCTTAAAGATTTTTTATAAAAAAAATTAAAAAAAGTTGCAGAAACACCCTTCCTAGGGGCCTCTGCAACTTCAACAATATGATTTTTACTTCATCATACCTTGTTCTTTGTAAAACTTCTCAGCACCAGGATGAACTGGAATGAGAACGCCTTTCAGCGCAGTCTCTAACTGGATTGCCTTACCTTTAGAATGCCCTTTATCAAGCAAACTACGTGTTTTTTTGCTCCACAATGCTTTTGTAATGCCGTAGATCAGCTCAGTTGGCTGATCAATAGATGTTACAAGTTGGCCATTGACCGCAACTGTTGCAACGTCGTAGCCGATTGTCTCATACGTTCCGGCAGGGATTTTTGACTCTACATAATAAGGGATGATTTTATTGATTTCTTTCCGCTCCGAGGCTGAGAAATTATAAAGCTCAAATCCTTTTTGTGATCCAAGTTGGATCAACGCAGCAAACGGTGTGCCTCCAGCATAGAAAAATGCATCAAGCTGACCATCAGCAAGCCTCTGGGCGCTTTGATTAAGTCCCAATTCGTTTTCTTTCACTGAGATGCCATAATGCTTCAAAATCATTTTGACAGAAACTTGAGTTCCAGAACCAGCTGATGCGACTCCAACGCTCTTGCCTTCAAGATCCTTGAGGCTATTCATCTTCGTTCCTTTTGGAAGGACCAGGTGCATATCTTCAGGATAAAGATTAGCGATGATCCGGACTTTGTCTTTCTTGTCGCCTTTAAATTTTCCTGTTCCCTCATAACCTTGAGCAACACTTTGCCCACCAGCAAGACCAGCTTCAAGATTGCCTGCCTGGACAGCATTCATATTGAATACCGACGCGTTTGTTGATACCGCAATTGCAATCAGTCCTGGCACACCACAGGTTCCACCTTTTTCGCACGAGCGGGCACCTGGAGGGCTTGAGATCGCGTTAGCAATCAAACCGCCAATTGGAAAATAAGTTCCACCAGCTCCACCAGTACCAATTCTAAAAAATGTCATGTCCTGCGCCTGGGCTACATTGCCCATTGCAAGCAATGAAACCAAAGCTGTTGCAAATAGCTTGCCTAAATATTTCATGGGTTCCTCCACTATGTTTACGTCAATCAGTGAAGCAGTTGCGGCCAAATGCCTTTGCAAGCTTTTTAGCCAAACGCTTCGCCAAACAAATAAAGGAAAGGGCCTTGACCTAAATAGTTCATAACTAGATCAGGCATTCCCCCATTTGCCAAATATTCGGCATCATTTAGCATGAAACCGTATATTACCTTAGAGCGAGAATTTCCATTAAGACAAATTATAAATTATTCTATTTCCATAAAAAATTCTTATGGGCTATCGTATGATATCAAGCAAAAAACAAAAGGCACTAAATGATTAGTTTATGGCAAATGACCGTCATTCGCGAAATTATGAAGACCGGTTCAATTTCTGCCGCAGCGCGGCAATTAGGGCGCACCCAACCGGCCTTGAGCGCAACCGTCAAAGAGCTTGAAAGAAGCATGAATTGCCAGCTATTTGAGCGTCAAAAGGGGCGTTTAATTCCCGTTCCTGAAACTTTTTTTCTGCTCGACAGGGCTAATGAAATTCTGGAGCAAGTTGACGATCTAAAACAATTATTAAAATCAGGTGGCGAGGCAACACCGACAAAAATAAATGTCAGTTCGATGCCTCTTTTTGGTGACCATTTCCTGCCAGCCATTATCGCCAAATTTTCAAAAAAATACCCAAAAGCCAATTTTCAAGTTGCGGTTCAAGGATCATCTGAAGTTATCTCCAGCCTAGAAACCCAACGATTCGATGTTGGGCTTGCCGAGCGCGGCAAGGAAAATGATTTAATCCACTGTCGAGGCTTTGAAGTTGATTGTATTTGCGCCTTACCAAATGGGGACCCACTTTTGGCAAAATCAGTGATCGAGCCAGCAGACCTGGCAGGTCGCCCGTGCGCCAGCTTTTTGCCCGAACATCATATTGCCAAGGAGCTCAAAGCAGCCTTCAACAACGCTGGTGTGGATTTCGATCCAAAGTTCCAGATGCAAAATGTAGCAGCCCAATATGAAATCATCGGTTCAGGTGCGGGCTTTGGCGTCTTTAGCGCATCAAGCACATGGTTTCAACGCCGCCTATGGTCGAGTAACAACAACATTGCCTTTCGCCGATTCGCACCAAAGATCACCTATCAATTTTCGATTATCACACCAAAGCGCCGCCCGCTATCGCGTGCAGCAATGGCCTTTGCGCGCGCACTTGACGGAGCTGTTGTTCAAATGCTTGACGAGGCGCAAAACCATATTGATGACGCCCCTATCTGGCGATAATCATCTAATCAATGCGGTGGTTAAATCAGGCGGGGTTGCGCATCACTTATTTTACGGTGTGGCCTTTTTGGCGCCGGTTTGCGGCTTCCTAATTTTTGATAGACCGCACGCGCCATCGCCTTGAATTGATCGCTTTTCCGGACGGCATAAATGCGGTCACGCGCCTCGCGCATGGCCGCCGCATTCTCGACAATGGGCAACGGATAATCACGTCCAATGACCCAGCCAATCGCCGCGGCCTCAACCGGTGGCATGGCCTGCGGTTGGTGAATCCATTGTGAAGGCAAATCCGCCAGTTCAGGCACCCATCGGCGGATAAATTGCCCATCAGGATCATGATCAATTGATTGTTTGACCGGATTATAGATCCGGATTGTGTTGATGCCGGTCACTCCCGACTGCATCTGAAACTGGCTGTAATGAATGCCAGCTTCATAATCAGTAAATAATTGCGCCAAATAGGGCGCGGTTAACCGCCAATCGAGCCATAGATGATAGCTGGCAAAACTGACCAGCATCGCCCGCATCCGAAAAGTGATCCAGCCTTGATGAATTAGCGAACGCATGCAGGCATCAATCATCGGATAGCCGGTTTGTCCCATTTTCCATGCGGCCAGATAGGCCGCTTTGCGACCGGCATCTTGATCCGTATCATCACGAACCGATTCATAAAGCGGGTGCATCGCGGCCCATTCAATATCTGGCTGATCTTCAAGCTTTTGCATGAAATGGCAGCGCCAAGCCAACCGCGACATCACCGCACGGCAACCACGGCGTTTGGCCGGCGTGATATCATTTTCCGGATTAGCTAGGTAATTGCGGATGCTGGCCTCAACCTCACGCGATGACATTGTTCCCCATGCCAGATGCGGCGATAATCGCATCGATGTATCTGGCCCTTGGGATGGCGAGGCAAGATTCTTGATATAGAATTGACTTCGATCTCGCAAAAATGAGGTAAGCAAGGCAATGGCCGCTTTGCGCCCACCGGTTTGCACATGCGGCTGGATAGCAGTTTTTCCACTTGCGGATAATTGGTCAAGAGCCGCCCCAAAAAGCGGGTTATCTTTTTGCGGGATCGCCTCGCTTTGCAGCACCGGCAAGGCTGGCAGGCTGGCAGGTCGTGGAATCCGGTTTGCCTGCATGCGTTGATGGCGTATCGCCGCCCAATCATTACGGTTTTTTAATCGGCGAACAACGCCATTTGCCGGTGATTCCTGAAATGGTATTTTCGCCTGCTGGCAATACGCATGCATTTTTCGATCACGCGCATAGGTCCATGCATCGCCAGTTTCTTCATGCGCGTAGATCGCCTGAATTTGCACATGGCGCGACAGCTCATCTAACACATCAATCATCTCACCAATGCGTAAAATCAACCGCTGCCCAAGCGCTGCAAGGCTGGCATCCAGCTTGTGAAGACAGTCATGCACAAAACACCAATGCCGCCGTGATGAAGTTGGCAGTCGCCAATAATCCGGTTCGACAACAAAAAGCGGCAAAACAAAATCGGCATCATGCACCGCATTGGCCAGCGGCGCATGGTCAAACACACGAAGGTCACGTTTGAACCAGACAATGATCACTTTGGGCTGCATGGCCGGATATTAGCACTAACGCATAAAAACTTTCAATTGATCTGGTATTGCCACCACAAAGATTATTTCAGCTTGTCCAATCACCCAATCAAATTCGCCTTTACCTTCTGGTTTTCTGTGGTTAAATCTGTTTCACCTTCCGTTTTGAAAGCTATCTGTCATGACCAAAATTTCTGCTGATCTTCTTGAAAATATTCGCGGCCAATTTGCCCAGATTGATAGCTGTCCGGTTCAAGGGCCACGCGTTTTCTTTGAAAACGCGGGCGGTGCCCTGACGCTTAGCAAGATCGTTGACACATCGGCAAAATATGCGGCAATCCCCGATAATCAGGGTCGTGACAATCCGGGCTCGCATGAGCTTGTTCGCGTCATCGACAAGGCCAAACAAGATTTGCGTGCTTTTATGAATGCGCCAAAGGGGCAGTTTTTTGTTGGCGAAAGCGGCACTGAACTGATTTTCCGACTGGTAATGAATGCCTGTCTTGGCACGGCAAAAGACGGGGTTGTGCTTGGCTCGACAATCGAACATCCGGCAACCAGAAGCGCCTGCGCGCGCTGGGCACCAATTAGTGGCAAGGAACATGTTCTAATCATGCATGATGATGCCAAAGGACTTGTCACGGCTGATGCCTATGCAGGCCATATTTCAAAAGACACACGCGTTGCCACAATTTTGCACACATCACCCGTCACCGGCATGGGCATGGATGTGGCTGCCATTGCCAAAACGATCCGTGCCGTTAGCCCTGATTGTTTCATCATTGTTGACGGTATCCAGCATGCCGCCCATGGGCAGATTGATATCAGCGCCTATGATGTCGATGGCTATGTCATTTCGCCTTATAAAATGTTTTCACGGCATGGCTATGGCCTTGCATGGATCTCCGAGCGTATGGCCGCGCTGCCGCATGACAGTCTTGTTGGTGGGCCAGCCGAAAATTGGGAACTTGGCACGCGCGATACCGGTGCCTATGCCACCATGTCTGATGTTGTTGACTATATTGAATGGCTTGGCAGTCAGGTATGTGACAGCGATGATCAACGCACCCGTTTCGAGGCCGCCGGCAATGCCATCCATGATCACGAACAAGTGCTAACCGATGCCATGATCCACGGCACCGGCAATTTGCCCGGCCTTGCTGAAATGGCGCATGTTCACATCATTGGCGGCGTTGATAATCCAGCGCGTGAAGGGCTGGTTTCGATTTATGTTGATGGCATCGATTCAAAAGATGTTGTCTCCCGCCTGAACAGCGAAGGGGTCAGAACCCATCTTCGCAAAGCCGATCATTATTCCGGAAATGTTCTTGATCCACTTGGCCTTGATAGCTGCATTCGGGTGTCAATGTGCCATTATAACAGCGCCGCTGAAGTGGCACAGTTTCTTGGCGTGATGAAAAACATCACCAGCCCAAACTAGACTGGCAAATTAAACAGCCGGCCTTGACACTGACTAGTCCTTTTCGGCATCAATCAGGATAAAGGCAATCTGGCAAGGTTCGGTGCCACGGTTCGACCAAGCATGGTTAGTGCCCTGCTGGACGATCACATCACCTGCTTTGACCAGATATTCGTCTTCATCCATCATCATGTAGATTTCGCCAGTCAAAACCACCGCATAATCCAGACTGTCAGTGCGGTGCATAAAAGGGTGGCGCGCGCCTTCAACAACATTCGCAGCAGCGCCCATCTCCGAAAATGCCGCTTTGCCATCAAGCTTGGCCAGCTCGTCGGGATTTTCCGGATCAAACTGGACAATGCGAAAAACCGAACCATTTTTAGGTGGATGCAGAATCAGCGGGCCGGTCACCGGATCGTCATGCCGTTCCATTGCCGCTGGGGTTTTGGTGTTCTGCCATAAATTTGTCAAGGTCACGCCGGGACGATTGGGACGCTGTAAAATACAGTCAGCATCTCCATCCATGATCACCGTTGCCACACCATCTTCATCATGGCCGGTCACAACACGTCTGATTTTTCTTCCCATATTTCGCCCTCTATACCTTACGGTAAACCTACCCCATGATTAAGTCCGGTTGCGACCGGCAAGGCATACCCTTGCCGGTGACACACAATCATAGAAGCTGGCACTAGCTTTTGGCGATATTTTTCTTTGGGTCGTAAAATGGCATTTCAACCAGATCGGCTTTGCACAGGCCCTGTGCAGCCTTGACATCAAATTGCGCGCCCAATTCATGATCCTGAGAATCGATCATGGCAAGCGCTATATTCTGCTCAAGCCGCGGCGAACAGACAGCTGACGTCACTTTGCCAATCACTTTGCCGTTTTTCATCACAGGCCAGAAGGTGGTGTTTGGCGCGGTCAATGGCGCCCCATGCAAGATCAATCCAGCCTGTTTGCGTGACACGCCTTTTTCACGAATGGCCAGCAACGCTGATTTGCCAACAAAATCATGTGCTTCATCAAGCGCAACCAGCCGGTCAAGCCCCAGCTCGAACGGATTGGTATCGATATCCATATCGGCATGATAAGACAGCATGCCGCCTTCAATCCGGCGAATGCTCGATGTATGCCCTGGCTTTAAGCCGAATTCTTTTCCAGCAGCCATGATCCGATCCCATAATTCGGTACCGCGCGTGCCATCTTGAAGATAGATTTCATAACCAAGCTCGCTTGACCATCCGGTTCGAGACACCACAAGTTCCATACCATCAAGCGTTAGATGACGAAGCCAGTAATATTTCAGATCGGCAATATCTTCGCCAAATAACGCCTTCATGATATCCATTGATCGCGGCCCTTGAAGCTGAACCGGCGAGGCATCAGGCTCGCAAATATGAACATCAAAACCAGCATGAACGGCAACACCTTGCGCCCAGAAAAGAACATCGCTATCAGCAAGCGAGATCCAGAATTTATTTTCTTCCAGCCGCAAAATGATCGGGTCGTTCAAAATACCACCTTCAGCATTGGTGATAAGCGCATATTTACATTGACCAACCGCCATTTTGCTGAGGTCGCGCGGGGTCAGATATTGAACAAATTTTGCAGCATCGGGGCCAGTGACCTGAACCTGACGTTCAACCGCGACATCACATAAAATCGCATGATTGACCAGATTCCAGAAATTTTGTTCAGGGTCGCCAAAATCGCGCGGAATATACATATGATTATAAACCGAAAATGCCTTTGCACCCCATTTCACCGTAGCGTCAAAATAAGGAGATTTGCGGATTTGTGTTCCAAAACCAAATTCAACAAGATCAGACATAGGTAAATTCTCCCAAAGCGAACGCGCCCTTTTGGCAAGTGCAAAAATGAATAGCAGTCACAACCTACCGTGACGTTTTAGGCAAACTACCCGCTGAACGTCTAATTTTGTTCAATTCCTACACAACAGTGACGGCGTTTACCTATTTTCAAATGATGGCCAAGCGTCAAAGCGGCATTTGCCTATGGGGTATTTAATTTTGGGTTACTTGATTCTGGGTTATTGGTCTTTGGTCATTAAGCGATGCAGCGGAACCCGATATAGACAACCGCCATATCACGCGGCTTGGTGGCGCCATAATCTGATCGCATCTGATCGGCACCATACCACCATGAGCCCCCCATTGTTGCCTGGGATGACCCATTGCCCATCACCGCCCATTCCCAGACATTCGCGCCCATATCAAACAGACCATTGACCCCCGCTTTTGTTTGCCCTGCCGGCGCATGGCCAAAACCACGATCAAGATAGCGGCTATAGTCACGCTTGCCAGCAATTGGCCGCAGATCAGCACCGCATTCGGCAAGACAATTTGCACCATCAGGGCGGTTACCGGTTGGAAATTCATAGGTCATGCCACGCTGAAAAGATGCTGGTGGATCAGCGCGTAACTCGGTATAGCCAGCCCTAATCCATTCATCACGATGCGGCAATCTTTGACCGCGCCACTCGCAATAGGCCATTGCCTCATCAAAGGTGATATGAACCGCCGGTTCATCTGGCGGGCTTGCAATCCCATAGGGATGACGCCAGTTCCAGTCAGGTTTGACCACCCAGCCCGCCTCATAGACCATCCCGCCCGCATTCTCGGCCTTGGTGCGAAATCCGGTGGCGGCGACAAACTCGGCAAAGGCACCGATTGTCACTTCAGTTTGATCAATGCCCAATGATGTATCGGCGCGCGCCGAAGTCATAAATATCAGCGATATAATCAAACACAAAAGACGCGATAACATGCACCGTCTCCTCATTTCAGGCGGGGTCAAACAGCCGTGTTGTCTGCAGACTGAAACCTGAGAATAAACTTCACTTTTCGATTGCGATAGCCTTATTCTAGAATCACGCAAATTGCGTTATATGACCGTCAAAAGGGGAGTGCGTGACAATGAACCGTGATCAAGCGTTGAACAAAATTGATGAATATTTCAAAAATGGTTATTTTGAAGCCGAACTCGCCCGCCGCATCGCTTTTAAGACCGAGAGCAATCTTGCCGGTTGCGAGGCCGCGCTGCAGGCCTATCTTGATGATGAGCTTGTTCCCTGCCTAGCAGATCTTGGCTTTACCTGTGAAATTTTTCCAAATCCACGCGCTGATGCAGGCCCATTTCTGGTTGCACGGCGTATCGAAGGCGATGATCTGCCAACGGTTATGACCTATGGTCATGGTGATGTTGTTGCCGGCTATGACACGCAATGGGACAAACAAATGTCACCATGGCGCATCACTAAGGATGGTGAACGCTGGTATGGGCGCGGCACCGCCGATAACAAGGGCCAACACACAATCAATATCGCTGCCCTAAAGACCGTCCTCGAAACGCGTGGCAAGCTTGGCTTTAACGTTATAATCCTGATCGAAATGGGCGAGGAACGCGGTTCACCTGGGCTGAAGGATTTTTGCGCTGCGAATAAGGATCTATTCAAAGCTGATGTGTTCATCGCATCGGACGGCCCACGAATTCACCCTGAAAAACCAACCATTTTCATGGGGTCACGCGGGGTATTTAATTTCACCATGCGGCTTGAGTCTCATGCCGGCGGGCATCATTCGGGTAACTGGGGTGGCTTGCTAACCAATCCAGGTGTGGTAATGGCGCATGCGCTTGCTAGTATGATTGATCGCAATGGCAAAATTCTTGTCGAAGGCTGGCGCAACACTCATATCCCCAATTCGGTTCGCGCGGCAATTGCCAAGCTTGAGGTAGGTGGCGGCGAAAATACGCCCGAGATTAACCCACATTGGGGGGAGCCTGATATGACCCTCGCCGAGCGGGTTTTTGCCAGCAATACGTTTGAAGTGCGCGCCTTTGAAACTGGCAATCCGCAATCACCCGCCAATGCCATTCCGCCTAAAGCGGTTGTGTTTGGCCATCTACGCTATGTTGTCGGCACCGAGGTCAGCCAGCTTATGCCGTTGCTGCGAACGCATCTCGACAAGCATGGCTTTGGCGATATTAGCATCACCAGTGAGCGGGACCCTATGTATGCCACCCGACTAGACCCAGATCATCCATGGGCAAAATGGGCGGTAGAATCGCTTAGGCAAACCGCGGGTGAGGAAATTTCGGTTGTACCAAATCTCGGCGGATCATTGCCGAATGACGTCTTTGCCGATTTGCTGGGCCTGCCAACCATCTGGGTGCCGCATAGCTATGCTGGCTGTTCGCAACATGCGCCAAATGAACATATTCTGGAGTCAATTACTCAATCGGCGCTTCGGCTAATGACCGGCCTGTGGTGGGATCTTGGCACCGGCAACACTCCAAAAGACCCTACCTGATTGGCCAGCATGGCCATGACCTTTTTGAATGTGAGAAGGAACTTAAAATGTCAGATCTATGTGATAAAACCGCTGTAGAGCTTCGCCGTCTAATTGGGCGCAAAGATATCACACCAGTCGAACTGTTAGAGAGCTGCATTACGCGGATCGAAGCCACTGATGGGGCTGTCAATGCGGTCGTGACCCGTGCATTTGACCGCGCTCGGGACGAGGCTTTACATGCTGAAAAAGCGGTTCTTAAAGGCGACGAATTAGGCCTTCTACATGGGCTCCCAGTTGGCATTAAAGATCTTGAAGCGACCAGCGGCATCCGGACCACTCTAGGTTCAGCACTTTATGCTGACCATATTCCAACCAAGGATCAAGGGTCGGTCGCGAATATCCGTGCCGAGGGCGGTATAATTATTGGCAAGACCAACACACCAGAATTTGGCGCTGGCGCAAACACACGCAATCTTGTGTTTGGTGCTACCGGAAACCCGTTTGATCCAGAAAAAACGTGTGGTGGCTCATCTGGCGGCTCAGCAGTTGCGCTTGCCACTGGCATGATGCCGCTTGCTAGCGGCTCTGATTACGGCGGCAGCCTTCGAACCCCAGCAGGCTTTTGCGGCGTTGTTGGCATCCGACCATCACCTGGAATTGTCGCGGCAGAAGGGCGGCCAGTTGGCCTTCTGCCCTTTTCAGTTCTTGGGCCGATGGGTAGAACTGTCGATGACGCCTATCTATTGCTTCAAGCGCAGATGGGAGTTGACCCCCATGACCCGTTTTCAACTGCGCCTGATATGGATTTATTTGCGCCGCTTGAGGGCGCCGATCTTGGAAGCATCAGAGCGATGATTACGGCCAACCTTGGTGCCGCGCCAATGTCGAAAAGCTATCGGTCAATTTTTGCCGAACGGGTTGATGTTTTCAGTGGTCACTTTGCCGCTACGATTGATAGCAGCCCTGACTTTACCGATGGCGATAATTCTTTTGAAGTGTTACGTGGGGTGAATTTTGTTGCCGCGCATGGCAAACGTGTTCGTCAACACCGCGACAAGCTAAGCCCAAATGTTGTGGATAATGTTGATCGGGGTCTCGCCTATAGTCTTGAAGATGTTGCGATCGCTCATCTTCAGCAAAGCAAGATTGCTCGCAACTGGCTTGATCTTTTTGAAGAGGTGGATGTCGTAATTTGTCCAACGGCATCGACATCACCATTCCCCCATAGTCAATGGTCGGTTGCTGAGATCGATGATTCCAAAATGGCAACTTATATGCGCTGGCTGGCGATCACCTATTTGCCAACAATGGCACTTGCGAGCGCCGTTGTTTTACCATGTGGACTTGACGATCAAAAAATGCCGTTTGGTATCCAGATTCTTGGAGCGCCAGGCCGTGATCGGCTGGTCATCGAAGTGGCAAAAGCGCTTGAAGACGTCCTTGCCTCGCATCCGTCCACCATGCGCCCAATTCCTGATCTGGCAAAATTAACTGGCTAGTCTTTAGCTAGCACCATCATCATAAAGATGGCATTCGACATAATGTCCACCATTGGCTTTGCGATTTGGGGCAACAGTGGCGCAATGCGGCATCGCATTGACACAACGCGGATGAAAAGAACAGCCCGTTGGCGGATCAATCGGATTTGGATAGCTGGCGCCAAGTTGATTATTTGGAATGCCCATATTTGGATCTGGGGTTAAAACCGAATCTAGCAAGGCACGCGTATAGGGATGCTGCGGGTCTTTGAATAAAGTGTGAGTATCGGCGATCTCGACAACCCGGCCAAGATACATTACCGCCACCCGAGTTGCGATATGTTCAACTACCGCCAGATTATGACTGATGATGATATAGGTCAGGTTCAATTCATCACGAAGGTCATTCAGCAGATTAAGAATTTGCGACTGCACAGAAACATCAAGCGCCGATGTTGGTTCGTCGCACACCACAACTTGCGGCCGGTTTACTAGCGCACGGGCAATCGCAACACGCTGGCGCTGGCCACCAGACAGCTGATTCGGAAAAGCAGTATAAAGACGCGGCGGCAGCCCAACCATATCCATTGTTTCTTCGACGCGGTAGCGCATGCTGTCCTGATCGGCAATTCCCTGCACTTTCATTGGCAGTGCGATGATTGATCCAATGGTTTTGCGCGGATTGAGCGATGAATAGGGATCTTGAAAGATAGGCTGGATGGTTCGCGCCAACTCCAAGCGCGGCACATCATTGATTGGCCGGCCACAAAGCTCTACCGTTCCTGATGTTTGCGGCAAAAGGCCGAGCAGCATTTTCGCAAGGGTTGTTTTACCACAGCCGGACTCGCCAACAAGCGCCAACACTTCACCGCGTTCAACCGTCAAATCCACCCCGTTCACAGCCTTTAGCTGCTGCTTGCCACGAAACATGCCCCGCGAGATCGTAAAATTACGGGTGACATCCTTTGCATCAATCATCAATTCAGCCATCACGCCACCTCACCTTTTGCAAGCATCTCAATACTATGAATACAGCGATAAGCTTGCGTTTTACCATTTGGATCACGAAGCGAAACGTCACTTTGACGGCAAACATCACTTGTCAATTCGCAACGGTCAGCAAACCGGCAGCCGGTAAAGTCACCAATCAATGATGGCACCATGCCCGGAATTGATCCAAGTGGCTCGCCGCGTTTGGTTTTACCTGGAACTGGAATGCAGCGCATCAGACCACGCGTGTAGGGATGAAGTGGGTTTTCAAAAATTTGCTTAGCTGTTCCCTCCTCAACAATTTGCCCCGCATACATTACTGCTACACGCGTCGCAATCCGTGCAACCACGCCAAGGTCATGGGTAATTAGCACCAACCCCATATCAAATTCGTTTTGCAACTCTTTCAACAAAAGTAGAATCTGCGCCTGAATAGTAACATCAAGTGCGGTCGTTGGCTCATCAGCAATGATCAATTCTGGCTCACATAACAGTGTCATAGCAATCATCACCCGCTGACGCAAACCACCTGATAATTGATGCGGGTATTGCCCAAGCCGCTGCTCGGCTGCAGTAATGCCAACCTTTTCCAGCATTTGCCTGGCTAGTTCACGCGCCGCATCATTCGACAGATTTCGATGACGCAATAACGTTTCTAGCATCTGGTTGCCAATAGTAAAAGCAGGGTTGAGACTTGTCATTGGCTCTTGGAAAATCATCCCCATTTTATTGCCACGAACGTCAGACATTTGACGTTCTGAATAGCCAAGAATGCTAGCCCCACTGAGTTCCAATTTTTCAATCTTACGGATTGCTTTTGTCGGCAAAAGATCCATTAAAGCCAATGACGTTAGTGACTTTCCACAGCCAGATTCACCAACGATGCAAAGCGTTTCGCCGCGATCAACATGAAGGTTAACACTATCAACCGCATGCAAAATTCCAGTTGCCAGAGGAATATCAACAGTTAGATTCTCAACATCAAGGACACGGTCTGACACTGGCAAACTCCTAATTCCAATAAACTCTAATTTCTATTTTCAGGTGCCGTTATATCGCGCGCACCGTCCCCAAGCAGGTTTATCGCAAGCACCAGTAAGAACAGTGCCACACCTGGAATCGTGATAAGCCACGGCTCAAACAACATCATGTCTTTTCCTTCAGAGACCATCAGTCCCCAAGACGGCAATGGAGGCTGAACGCCAAGACCCAGAAAAGACAGCGCTGCCTCCAAAATTATTGCATGAGCAATCTCTAATGTTGCGATGACAATCAGATTATTCACCACATTAGGCATGATCTCTGTTGTCAAAATACGGGTTGTTGAGCAACCCACCGCCTGTGCCGCCGCCACATAATCCATCGAACGAATTTGCAATGTTGACGACCGCATGACAACGGCAAACCTGTCCCATAACAAAAACCCGAGGACCATAATCACTACCTGTAACGAACCGCCAACAATTGCCACAACAGCAAGTGCCACAAGCACCACAGGCATTGATAACCGTACTGTAATCATAAAGGTCACAACCATATCAACACGGCCACCAAAATATCCAGCAGCAACGCCAAGAACAGTGCCAATAAGCCCTGAAATCAAAGCCGCGCCAATACCTATTAACAGTGATATTCTCGCTCCATAAATCAGGCGCGATAGATAATCACGGCCAAGGTGATCGGTGCCCAGAATATGTTCCCAACTTCCCCTTGAGTCCCACACGGGCGGAACAAGGCGGTTTAACAAATCCTGATAATATGGATCATGGGGCGCAATCAAGGGAGCGCTGAGCGCGATTAGAACAGCGGTCAATACAATCGCCGCGCCAATCATAACACCCTGATGTCCTAAAATTCGACGCCTGAAAACTGATCTCTTTGTCTGATTTTCAAGAGTTTTACTTTGCATATCAGACATCAATTAATCCTAATCCGCGGATCGAGCCATGCATTCAACAAATCCGCAAAGAAGGTCAGTACAATATAAAAAAGTGAGAAAACAAGGATAAGCCCCTGAACCGTCGGCA
>Ga0209603_1001796_pt1 | contig 21487 bp, 21 predicted proteins | sample COGITO_mtgs_1206_FD_184812 | JGI IMG/M metagenome (GOLD analysis project Ga0209603, IMG submission 184812) | Pelagic marine microbial communities from North Sea - COGITO_mtgs_120607 (SPAdes) (version 2) | ecosystem: Environmental > Aquatic > Marine > Epipelagic ... | reverse complement strand
CCCTCGCCCTCGCCGCCGCCGCCGCCGCCCTCGCCGCCCAAGCCGCCGCCGCCGCCCAACTGGCCGCCGCCCCTGCCGGGCATGCCACCCCTCTCCAAGGACAAGGAGTCGCGCATCCTCTTTTTGGACATCACCGACGAGCTGCTGGCCGAAGTGCGCGGGCGCAAGGGCACGGCGTGGATACCGGAGACGGCCAAGGTCTTGCGCTCGGGCTTCTACAAGCACTTTGACGAGGGGTACATCTCGGGCGTGCACCTGACCCAAAAGTCGTGCCCCGAGATGGCCGACGACAACCTGGGCCTCAACGGCTTCGACACCAACAAGTCGCGCTCGCAAGTGAACTTTTACGTGAGTTTTAGCAAATCGAACCACACACTACACACCTAGTCCCACGACACTGGCCACACCACCCGAAGCGACTCGAGCACATCCTTGGGCGACAACTTGTCATTCAGCGAAATGTTCTCATGCGCACACTGTGCAAAGATGTTCGCTTTGGAAAAGTTGACCTGCACCCTTTAGCGCTGTGCAGGTGGCCGAGGACAAGCCCGACTGCGCGCTCGTGCAGCCCACCAAGGGCCACACGATGATCCAGCTCGACGGCTCGTGCACCGACGAGAGGGTTGCGGAAGAGCAGGTGGAGGGCTTCACCTTTGAGCCGCGGTGCCTCGTCATCGTCATGACCGGCACGGAGTTCGAGATGTTCGACGCCATGCTCTCGGCCGGGCGCAACCTGGTCGATCCATTCGTAAGCTAAACACGCAACTCAAACCTTGGAGCTACCTTTAGACCCCGCCACCCCCCTCTTTTTACCAACCAGGAAATCCAAGTCAACTACACGCTCGCCACGGGCGACGATCCCGACGTACAGCTGGCGAGTGCCAACTGCCACAACAGCCACGTCTTGCTGAGCAACTACCTGCTGGACACCACGGGGCAGGCGGACCGCGACGAGCTCGAGAGCGTGCGCTCCGACATCCGCATGTACGAGAACCTCGCCGCCTTCACCAAGGACCTCATCAAGAAGCAGGCGCTGGTCGGTCCGCCCGACGCCTTTGGCAAGGTGCAGCTGCTGTCGCCCAAGCCGTCGCCGCCGCCGCCGCCGCCGCCCGTGGGCGACAATGCGCCGCCTGCGCCGCCTCAAACCGTGTCGGCGCGGGCTCTGATCAACCGGTACGAGGCCATGGTCTACGACCTGGAGGCGCGAGAGGCCGAGCTCGTCATCAAGCTGGGCGACTGCTTCGTCAAGGATCGCGCCGACAGCACCATATGCGGCCTGACGAGCAACCAGGCGCCAGACCCTTGGATGGCACTGAACGGCGTCAAGTGCCGCGGCTACGACACGCGCTCCTCACGCGAGGGCGACTACTGCGGCTACTGTAAGGCGCTTGCACTTCAAACGGGCACGCTGCGTTGTGCACACCTGGCCCCTTTCCATGCTCACGCGTGCCATTTCCTTGTTGCGCACAGGGGAGAGCGAGATGAACCCGATGGCAGCCGACAAGGAGATGCGCATGGAGCTGCTCTCGGTGGGCCCCTTTTGCATGATCGACGGCGAGGAGCGAGCCCTGGACTATGACAACCCGGATCCGGAGACCGGGATGGCGCCGCCCAAGGTCGACCGCCTGGGCGACCCCCTCTACAAGCAAGTCCCAGCCTACTGCTCACCCAACGCGTCGCGCACTCAGCGCAGCGGCGTGCCGGACATCAAGTACATGCTGCGGCCGGATCGGCGCTACTGCGAGAACAAGTTTGCGCGGCAGCGGCTCTCCGCCGAGTCGGGCGACTCCATCGAGATGTGCCGCTCCAACCTGACGCGGCGCATCGAGCAGTGCGACATCAGCTGCGACGCGTGCAACGCGCAGTGCCTCAGCAAAGTCGTGCGCGACGTCACCTCGATCGGCAAGTGCACGTTCACGCTCAACATTCCGGGCGTCGTGCAAGCCCTGCACTCGAGCGACGTCGGGCTGGACATCGCAAGCCGATGGGGCGCGGTGCGCACCGAGGGCCGACCCGCACAGCCCACGGCCAGCTGGGAGGAGAAGTATCGCACCATCATTCAGAACAACATCGACACGCCCATAGCGCCGCGCAATTCAATTTCTTGCCGCAAGCCTCACCGCGAATCGTACGTGGGTGCGTACGTGCCGCCGCTCGACGAGGACGGGTTCTTCGTGGAGCGCAAGGGGTTCCACGTGCCATGCGTCACCGACCTTGACTGCTACAGCGGCTGCGGAAGTGCGTTGCGATTCAAACACCTCATACATTCGCTCAAGCAGCACTGCTTTACTATCTGAGTTAGCGCGTGCCTTCGTTCCAGGCCATCCCGTCTCAGGCTCGCATTACGTGTGCACGCACCACGTGCGGATGTACTCGGTTGGCGGCTTTGGCAAGGACGCGTTCAGGGAGCAGAAGGCGCGCAGCGAGGCGCTCAAGGCCAAGGGCGAGCCGCACCCCAACATCTGGCTGCCCGACCCGCAGAACGAGGAGTACTACCTGATCGACATGCCAGGTATTCTTAAGCACCTCAAACACCTTTCACACTACACACGCGTGTCCTTACGCTCAACATTTGCTTGGTTACTCCTGGCCCATGCCCACGCTTCGTCGTTGGTCATGAGCGTGCATCGTTTGGGCCAAATCGGTTTCAACGCAATCCACTCCGACTCCAAAAGGATGTTTCGATCATTTGCCTCAACGTTTTCTCGCGCACATTGCGCAAAAAGGTTGCAGCGGCCCCACGCCTTCTTGATCTCACCTTCGTCGCCGTGGTCGTACCAAGCCTTGGGGATGCGATGTCCAATCTGCCAGCTGGTCAGGTATCCATCTCCCGTCTTGTGGGCGCCTTGGTTGCACCAATTCATCCATGGTTCAAAGGTCGACTCAAAGTGTTGACGCGCATCATCGTTGCTTTGAAAGACGTTGAGGCGCGCAAACGTTACTGGGTTCCAGTGCGTACCGCGAAGCATCAAGCCCAGGCTTGTGCCCAACTTGCCCATGGGAGAGCTATCGTACTTCTTCTGGGCAGCTTTACCCTTCTCGCTGCCTTTGTACCGCTTTTTGGATGCCTTTCCTTTGAGGCCCCTTCCATGGGCGTTTTGGCGCACCCTAATTCTCTCTGGGTTCTTTGCCTTCTGGTTGCGGTTCCACATTGCTTGTTGGCCATTTTCCTTGCTCCTCATCCTACTTGCGGCCCCCTTCTCTGACTTGGCGTTACGATTGCTAGTTGCACGGCACATGTCGCACGCCTTGGAGATGCGTCCTGGTTCGATGAGGTAGAGGCCTTTGCAACCTGCTCCACCTTTCTTTCTTGCGCAACGCTGGTACCCTTCTGGAACTATGCCGTTTGCTGGCAACACTGGTCCCGAGTTGCGTGGTCGACGTACAAGCACTGATTTGGAGCCGACATTCGGCTCCATGATTTCACACACCGCATACAAATGTACCATTTGCTTTTGCTTTTAGCGCATCCCTAACACTTTTGCAGGCGACGACAAGTACGACATCAGCCACGGGACGGGCGTGTGCACCGACACCCACTACGACTACTTCCACTCGGGGTGCGAGTCGAACATTGCGGCGCGGGCCGTGACCGCGCTCGTGGGCTGCGCCGCAAAGGTGCACCCCAGGAGCAACAAACTGTGCGGCGTGCTCGTCGACATCGACGAGGACTACTACCACAACGTGGGCGTCAGCAAGGACAGCCTCGACTTTCCGCGCGTGCTCGTCGAGGAGTCTTCGGCCGGCGGCATCGAGCAGCAGCGCCTGACGTGCATCAACCCGATGGACTGCGTCGACAAGTGCAACTACCTTGGCAAGAATGCGCGCGCCGGCGGGCTGCCCTCGCCGCCGGCGTGCGCGCTCTGCGACCCGCCGTGCCCGCACAACATCGGCGAGTCGGTCGCGATGTTCTTCCGGGCCCTGCAGAACGACTTGCAGAACGCAGCGCGGCTGGCGGCCGTCTGCCTCAACCCGGTCGCGTGCGTCTGCCAGGTGCGCTACGCGCATGCCCCTGCTCACCTCTTCACCACTTACAAGTTGCAAACTTGACAATTGCGCAGGTGTTCACGATGCTCAAGCCCGTGTGGATTGAAAACCTGCCCCAAACGATGCAAGAGTGTTCCGCGCGCGACATGATGATGCTGATCCTCGACAAGGTTGCGGTGGCGCTGATCGGCCTGATCGAGAACAAGGTCAACAATGCGATCATCGACCCCATCAACAGGGTCCTCAGGCCCATCAGGGACGTCAAGATTGGCGCAAGCTTAAGGATCCCGGTAATCAACGCGGACGTCGGATTCGAGCTCAGGCCGTTTCAGTTCATCAGGCTGATCGGGCGACTGTGCATCCCGTACAAGAACATCAAGGACTGCCGGAACGAGGCGGAGCTGGCGGAGCTGGCGGCGCTCCTTGGCTGCAGCTGGGACGACAAGGAGCTGTGGAAGCGCTGCTACTACGAGCGGGTGCGCCATTTGCATTTTGAACTTTCTAGTGCACACCACCCCTACAACAACAGCGAGTGGTATTTGCCACCGCATTTGTGTGCGCAGGTCAAGTCGATTTGCATGACGGAAGACACGACCCATGTCGACAAGTACAAGAGCATCTTTGACTCGTCCAGCGAGGGCGAGCTCGAGCAGCAGTTCCAGGAGATTGTGGGCGACTCATTCGATGTCGTCGACCCGTCGATGCAGCAGCTCTTCGACAATGCCAACAAGGAGGTGAACACGGCCGCGCAGAACATCTGCGCCGACCTGGACCGCGGTTCGATATCGCTCGACCAGGCCATCATGGCGTGCCTCTTCCACCACGTGGAGGCATTCTGCCCCGAAGACGAGTACTGGGACATTGACGGCCCTTCGCTCTGGAAGCCAGACCTCCTCATCGACCTCAAGTACCTGGACTGGAAGCTTGACGACATCGTCTTCGACTGGACGGCATCGCCGCCGCCGCCGCCGCCCGGGCTCAAAGGTCCGTTTGACGATCTCACGGCGTCCGATCCCGAGGGCATGGAGATTGCGCGCGAGAAGATCTTCGAGTTGTGGCCAGAGATACAGTAAGCTCAAGCACTCAAACAAACTTCCACACACACACACACACCCTCCCGCACTAACCCTGTTACCATTAGCACACTTTCCAATGTGGCTTTTCTCCGTACCAATGGCCGCTTTTGTTTGTGGCAGGTACATTGCGCAGCAGACGAGTGCCGCCAACGTGGGCCGCGACCACTCCACCGACGGCCTCGGCTACGGCCCAGTATAGTGCGCCACTGCGACTCAAACCCGCACACATGCGCCCAGTATATTCCTTGCCACTGACGCGCGCCTTCCCTGCGTGCGCGTGCGCAGCTTCATCTCCAAGTACTCGATGTCGACCGCCTACCTGGCGACGGCGCACTTCAAAAACCAGGACTCGCTCAGCGCGCGCATCATCCAGGCGCGCTTCACCGGGCACTTTCGCTTTGCGTGCCAGGCGTTCCTGGAGTTTATGAGCGATCCGCTCACGTCGGCCGCGGGCAGCAACAACCCCGAGGCGAGCGCGTTTAGCAACCCGGATGACTACACGTCCGAATACGACCGCAACTGGCTCGTCATGGCCACGGCGCTCTTTGCGCAGTCGTACTTCACCGAGACGGGAAAATTCTACCCTACGGGTGTGCAGACCTTCTGGCAGGAGAACTGCGAGGAGCCTGCGGTGCACCGCTCGGCGGTGAAGACCGACCTTTGGCGGACGGACAAGACAGTGTACGGCGAGGAGGACCTCTGGTCGCACGCCGTGCCCGTGCACAGCTACGCGCCGCTGCGCGCATTCGGATCGTTGCGCCAGCTGCGCGACGTCATCGACGGCGGCAACGGCAGGGGGTTCCCCGAGGACTACATCAACAGTGCCAGGCCAAACCAGTTTACAGAGGATCGCCAGAACCGCTTGGCCAACAGCGTGCATTCGCTCTACCGCGAGCGCATGTGCAATCCCACGTACAAGTACAGCATCAACGACGCCATCGGCAACCCGCCCATCGGCAGCAACGACATGCAGGGCGGCAGCATGGGCACCAACTTCATCAGGGACGCGTCGAGGGACTTCTTGCCCAAGTACGACATGTGGGTGCCCAATGGCCAACTCGGCGCGTCTGCCATCCGCCGGCCGCACCCCGAGGGCTGCGGCCTGAACATCGAGAGCGGCGGCTGCGACCCGGCAAACGCGCCCACCTACTACGACTCGAGCCTGTGGTCATGGGCCTACGTGACGTCGAGTCAGCGCGTATACGCAGTTCGAACCAACACACACGCACACCCACACACACACACATGCACACCAGACTCACGCGTGCCTGTTTGCGCGTGCGCAGCGATCCCGACGTGGCGCCGGGCTGGCACCGGCTGCTCTACCTCAAGGCGTTCACGGTCACCGCGTGCAGCGCCAACAAGGGGCAGACGTGCAAGTCGGAGCTCAACCGCGCAACCGTTGGCGACAACTTTGACTTTGCGACGCAGGTCGCCGCGCAGTTCAAGAAGGAGCAGTATGACAAGTTCAAGGACAACCTGGGGACGAAGCTGCGATCCGAACTGCCGCTGGGCTCGACCAACCTGCGTAACCGGCGCAAGCTCTTCGTGTCGCCCGACGGCGTCTACGACCTGGACGCCATGATCGAGGCCACGAGGGCGGCGGACCATTTAGTGGAAGCGGGAGCGGGCCGGTACTGGGGCCTCTCGCGCGAGGAGGCGGCGCTGCGCTTCGACCTGATCCGCCAGCAGCTCAAGCCGTCGTACATCACCTTCGTGATCAATTCCGGCAACGACGAGATCGTCCCGAGCGGCTACCGCACCGGGCAGGCCGCGCTCTACTCGGCGCGCTGCTCCGACCTGCTCAAGAGGACCTTCCCGGACGACGAGAACGTGCACTGCTGCCTCAACGCGCCCTGGGGCCAGTCGTGCAACCCCGAGAAGACCTACCAGTCGCGGCCCGAGTGCAACCAGGGCCCGCTGGAGCTGGCGGACACCAACGAGGAGACGCTCGGCGAGGAGTTCCTCGTGCGCCTGCAGGGCATGTCGCCGCCGCCCTCGCCGCCGCCCTCGCCCTACCCGCCGCCGCCGCCCTCGCCGCCCCACCCGCCGCCGCACCCCAGCCCACCCGTGGCGATCACGGCCGACCAGGGGAAGTCCATTGCGCTCATCTCAATGCGCCGCTTCTGCGACTCGGTGAGAACACAAGCAACCTCAAACCCTCACACACGTCTGCACACTATACACCCTTCCCAATTGCCACCTTGCTGCGCAGGTCTACATCCTGGGCGCCGAGTCGCGCTGCTCCACGCTCGCCACGTCGATGATGACGTCCTTTGTGCTCGGGGACGGCTTCTCGCCGCCGCCGCTTCCGCCGCGGCCGCGGCCGCAGATGGCCACGCCGCCGCCGCCGCCGCCGTACCCGCGACCGCGACTGCCGCGGTCCGAGGACGCGCGCATCGTCTTCCAGGACCCTACCTCGGCCACGCTCTCCACCTACTTCATCGGCGGCATCGAGACGGACCCGAACACCGCGCGCGTCGAACTGGGCAACTCCATGGCGCGCGAAAACGTGAAGAACACCACGCGCGCGGGCGCGCTGTTTCACATCACCAACTTCCTGCACATGCCGCAGTGGGCCGCGTGCTCGGAGGCGCTCGTGGAAAACGGCGCGGTGCTGCCGTGCCGCACGGGCGACTTCCCGCACCGGTGCGTCGACGGCGCGCGCCACTGCGGCACGGTACAAGACAACACGTACGCGCCGTGGGTCGAGATCGACCTGCGCAAGGGCAAGCCGACCGACCGCGACTACTACTTCTTTGCGCTCTACGTCACGCTGCCGCCCGAGCCCGAGTACGGCAACCTCTTCTTTGCGTCGGCGCAGGGCGTCTCGGAGGATCGCGGCGACATCACCAACCGCTTCTACGAGCTCGAGGTCTTCGACGAGAACCACAACCCGCTGCGCAAGCAGTGCAAGCCGTACCACCGGCAGTCGGTCGACTTCTACGTCGATGGCATGGCCTACTTCCAGTACGTGTGCCTCGAGGCGCTGGCCGGGGACGACGAGTACGTGGCCATGCGCGACGTGCGCTTCGTCCGCCTCACGCTGCTTGGCAATTACCGCACGCTCTGGATCACGGGCCTGCGCGTCGAGTGGCGCAGCCTGACCCAGCTGCCGCCCTCGCTGCCGCCGCCGCCGCCCTTGCCGCCGCTGCCGCCGCAGCCCGCCGCGCCGCCCGACCTGCCGACGTCGTCGCACGCGTGCCACACCTACAGCTTGTTGTCGTTTGGCACCTCCTACCCCGTGGCCTTTGAGGAACCTTGCGGGCTGACCAAGGAGGGGTGCTGCGCGCTCGCGTACGGCCACAACCAGACCGCCGCGTGGCACCTGTCGCCGTCGGGCTGCTGCACGCTGTTCGACGTGCCCGAGGCCGAGTGGGCCGATCTGGCGTCGGCCGCCACGCAGCCGCTACCAAACATCAACCCGTCGCTAATCGGGGCCGTGAAGACCAGCGGCGCGCGCACCTTGCTGCCGTCCGCTTACCTCGCGGGCGGGTAGAGTGGTGGGGTGGGATGAAGGGCCAGGGGTACGAGTCCGTGAAGAGCAGCGAGTCGGGCGCGCAGGGCGACGTCGACGGCGCCACCGCAACGCTGGCGCTGGTGGTGTCGCTTCTGGGCTGCGCCGTGAGCGTTGCGGCCATCGGGTTTGTCGTGTGGTCGATCCGCGCGCCCGGATGAAACCAGGGGGCCACGGACCCAATTAATAATTCAAAGTAGTGGGTCTCTTTTCCGAGCACTTGGGCCGGCCGGCCGCAAAGGTATCCAGCCAACGAATAAAACTGCAATTAATAAAATATTAAGTGGGTTTTGGGCGTCCGCCCTGCGCGCGCCCCGCGCGCGCGGCTTCACTGCCCCAATCGCAGCAGAAACGGCGTGGACGCTGGCTGCGCCTCGGCTGCGCCCTCCTGAAACGGCTGCAGCGGGTACACGTTCTCGCGGGAGAAGATGGCGGTGATCGCAAGCTCGGTCGACACGCACATCTGCGAGATCATGGGCACCTGCCCGCTGCGCTTGCTGCGGAGCGCCATCGGGTTCCAGTAGCGATCACTGATCTGGAAGAAGACGATCGTGCACAGGGCGACGATCGCGGCGATCCAGATGGCGTTGGCGCCGTTGTTCGGGATCAGGTCGGAGACGAGCGCGAGCCCCAGGTAGAGGATGAAGACGAGGAAGAGCAGCGCGTCCATGATGTACGGCGGGTTGTATCCCGACGTTGCGCTGATGGCGCCCTCGGCGGCCGTCACCGAATTCAGCTGCGCAAAGAGCACCGCGTATTCGCTGTCCTTCTTCTCGGAGCGCTGGATCTGGTCGATCTGCTCGCCGATCATCAGCACGAGTGCGGCAAAGGGCGTCATGCTGCCCGCGGCGCCCGACACGGAGCCCTTGGTCGTGTACTCCACGTACTTTCTGACGAGGTTTCGGTCCTGCCCGAGCGGCAGGCCCTCGGGCTGTATCTTGACGCCGCGCCCCACGTACTTGACGGCGTAAGGCACGGACGCGAGCGTCATGCCCACCAGGTTGGTCCTGTAGCACCCTCCGCTGCCGTCGGGAAGGGAGAGCGCGTCCACGGCGCGCTTGGTGCTCACCATCTGCGACTTGACCCAGAGCGCCAGGTTGACCAGCGAGCCGGTCAGGTTGTTGAACTCCGTGACGATGTTGTAGTTGCACGCGAGGTTGGCCTGTATCTTGGACACGAGCAGGAAGGCCGAGAAGGTCGAGATGGCGCCGATGGCCAGGGGCGCGTCAAACGTCTTGTAAGTGGCGGGAGCGCCGTCCACGTTTTCGTGGATTGCGTAGAGCGCCGAGGCGACCGCGCACGTGCCCGCGATCCACGGCCCCGCACCAAACAGGATGTCCATGACGATCGCCATGCACCAATCATTGGACGGCTTGTTCAGCCGCTTGCGGCGCTTTTCCGCCGCCTCCAGCGCAACCCCGCGCTTGTCCTGGTCCGTCGGCAGGCAGTTGACATACGCGCGCTTGTACGCCGGAAGCGCCATGGCGCGCCGCGCTTAGTCCCATATCCCAACCAGCACAGAGCAACTGTTATCTGTTTTGCGCCACCGGCTGCCTCCACGCGCCAGGGGCTTCGGCGTTCCCGATGGCATTCCGCGGCGATCCGCACCTGGCAGACATGGCCACGCGCGCGTATCACATCCAGAAGAAGGTGGAGGACATCGTTGCCGGGCGCGTCGAGCTCAAGCGCAACGCCAACATCCAGGACGGCGCCAGCCTCGCGAGGGTCCTCAAGGACCGCCAAGACCTTGCAATCCTCAAGCAGGCGGTGTTCGACCACCTGCAGATCAATACGATCCCCGACCAGTGCCGCCAGGAGCGCCGCACCATGACGGCCGAGCAGACGCGCGATGCGGCCAAGGCGCACCTGGAGACGCTCATGGTGGACTAGGCGCGTTTGCGCGTGTACTTTTGCGTGCGCGTTTCCCTTTTTAAAAAAAAGAACGCGCGCACTCACAGTCGGTGGCTGCCGTTTGGTCACTCCGCCTCGATCTCGGCGATTGCGGCCGCGTAGGCCACCGAGGCCTCGCGCCCCTTCTGGTTGAGGAGCGCGCGCTCCCAGGCGAGCTCGAGCGCGCAGAGCGGGCCGACGGTGAACCCCAGCGCCTCCACCGCGCGCGACATCAGGTGGCGATGAGGGGAGGGCATGGAGCGCACTTTCTGCACGCGCTCTCCGACGGACGCCTTGATGAGCTCGACGCTTTCCTCGGGCACCTCGAGCGCCGCGTCGCCCTGCGGCTCGTCCTCGACGCGCGCCCTCTTGAACGCCGACGGGTCGTCCTCCTCGAGCTTTGCCAGGATCCGGTCGCGCTTGTGCCCGTACCAGAACTCAAAGTGGTACAGGGCAGGGTTGGCGTTGTTCTGGAAGCACGTTATCTCCTTGTCCTCGACGTCCGCCGCGAGCGCTTGCGGGAGGAGCCCGAGCATCTGATCGGGGGTGATGAACGTGTGCGGGCACAGGAACGTCATCTTGAAGAGGCTCTTGGTCATCTCTGTCGCCTCCTTCCAGGCATTTGGCTCCTCGCTCTGCCACTGCGCGGCAAGAGACGCGCGCACCTCGTCGACGACGCCCGACGCGTCCTTGCGCTTCTTGTGCGCGGCCTCGGCCGACTTGCGCGCAAGCTCCTCCGTGAACGAGGACATCGGACCGGGAACGCCGGAGTCCGCACAGAGGGGGGGGGGGGGGGGGGGGGGGGGCGCGCGCGCGCGCGCGTGTGTGTGTGGCACCAGGGACACGGAGACAGAAGCTCTCCAGACCCAGGTGCACGCCCCATGTAGCCTCTGGCGTTCCCGGGGCCGAGCCCGCTTTCCCACCCCACGCTGGGGCGCAAGGGTGCGCAGACTCACCTGCGCTTGCTGTGCACGCCCCAGTTCCGAGCGTTCCCGGACCACGACCACGACCACGACGATGCAGGCCGAGTCTGACGACGAGCTGAACGCCATCCACGCCAATGCTGCCGCCGCGCCCTACGCGCTTGACCTGTGCGCGCACGAGGACCTCCTCGAGGACGAGTCGCCTCCGGCGGAGGAGGACGCCGAGCTCCCGACGCTGCAGGAGGGCACCTGGGTCATTGTCCGCCGCCACAACAAGGAGCAGGTCGGCCAGGTCGTCGAGGACAAGTGCGACGACAAACAGCAGTCGATCAAGGTGCACCCCTGGGTCGACGGCAATCTGCAGAGTGGCATCGTCAAGTGCAGGCGCAAGAAGGTGATCCGGGTGCTCAAAATGAATGCGGACGGCGAGCCCGCGCTGCCGCCTGTGGACGGCGACGCGAGCGGCGGCGAGCAGGAGCAGGAGCAGGAGGAGCAGGAGGAGCAGGAGGAGGAGGGCGAGGAGGAGGCGGAGGAGGAGGAGGAGGAGCAGCCCAAGAAGAAGCGGGCGCGCAAGCAGAAGGTCGAGGTGGACCACAAGGAGGCGTGCACCAGCGGGCGCGTGTGGGCAATGGAGCAGCTCAAGCTGAACAAGTACAAGAGCGCGTCCAGCCTCTCGGACATGGCCCAGCCCGACCTCGTGCGCATGGGCACCGACGACAAGATGCTTGCGCGCAACTCCAAGACGCCCGCCACCGTTGACGGCGGCGTGTGCATGCACAACACGCTCCTCGGACGCGCGCTGTCCTACTCGAACGGCCTTGCCGACAACCTCCAGTGGCGCAACGTCTTTGCGTCCATCCTCGTCATGATGCTCACGACCGCAAACAACAACAAGTACTGCGACCTCAAGAGCCTCAAGGCGTACGTGAGCGGCAATGCGCACTACAACGTCAAGGGCCACCTGTGCCGCGACGTCATGAAGCTGGACCACCAGGACGCCGAAGCCAAGGAATACGTCAGGAGCATGTACACGATGCTGGAAGGCGCGCTCACTGGCTCTGCGCCTGCCAAGGCCGTTGTCGGCAACCCGGAGTGAGGGTCGGGTGGGGCGAGGGGGAAAAAAATGGGAGGGGTTGGGGACTCTTGGTTTGTGCGCGTTTTCGCTAACCGGCACCCGAGTAATCGAGTCGTCTGCGTGGTCAGGGTGGTCGAGGTGGTCGGGGCAGTGATCTAGATTGGCGCAATGCGTGCACCGTTTCGCTTTCAGATCCACCTGGCCCACACTCGGCACAACTGGGGCGAGGAGCGGTCCAACCTGCTCAGGAATGTTGGCCCCGCGTACGAGCCGCTGGCAACGGGGCAGCCCACGCGGGCCAGCACGGACCAGTGGCCGCTGCGCGCCTGGGTGTGCTGTTGCGTCTGCCTCCTGATCGTGATTGCCACGCCGACGGCCTTGGCGCTCTCGTGGAGCAAAGAGGAGCGCTTGCCGGACAAGCAGCGCGCGGCGCTGGCAGCGGTGCGCGCCAAGGGGCGAGCGCTGCGCATGCCGCCGCCACCCTCCCCGCCGTTGCCCTCTCCGCATCCCGAACCCATTCCCGCGCCGCCGCCGTCGCCGCCCTCGCCGCCGCCGTCGCCGGACCCGCCACCCGTGCACTCGCCGCCCATTCCGCCGTTCCCCTCGCCGTCGCCCGCGCCGCCGCCGCCCCCTCCGCCCCCTCCGCCGCCCAATTCGCCGCCCAATCCGCCACCCAATCCGCCGCCTCCGCGACGGCGGCGGCGGCCACCGCCACCGCCGCCGCTGCCGCTGCCGCCGCCGCCGCCGAGGCCGAGGCCGAGGCCGCTGCCGCTGGCAGCGGCCAACCAAACGTCCGCGCTTGCGCCACCACCACCACCACTAGCCAACGCAACCCCTAGTGGCGCCAATTCATAACCCTCACCAGTGCCAGTTGATACTAAAAAGCGGCACACAATGGCTGCTCAGGCGCCATGGCATGACAAGGCGTACAAGAATGCGCCGCGCAGAGTGGAAGAATACACCAACACCCAAGAGCCGTTCCTGGTGGAGCTCATGGCTGTGAGGACGTGGCAGTGCCTCAACGGCTGCATCTCGCTCGACTGGAACTACGAAAACTGCGTGGTCGCAACCATCAGAACTGTGGCGCCCGCGTTCCGTCTCACGCACTTCCTGACGGGCCTCTACCTCATCTTTCTCTCCCTGTTCGTGCTCGACTGGCCGCTCGTGTTCCGATACGACCTCTTCACCGCCAACAGGGCAAGGGCGCCCGGCAACATCACCGTCAACGTCTGCATGCTGCTGTGGGGCCTCGACTTTGCCTTCCTCTGCACGGGGTACTACTACATCCGCGTGAACAGCAAGGGGGGTTGGAACTGCTTCTCATCCGTCACCGGCTACCGACCGGTCACCTGGCTGAGTCGGGCGTACAACGCGGTCCTCTTCCTGGTCGTGGGCATCGTGGGCATCATATCGACGCACACGATCCTGAGTCACATGTGGCAAGCGCGCAACGTCTGGTTTGCCGGCTTGCTGCTGCTGCAGTGCTTCATGCTCGTGGTCGCGTCGTTAGGAGACGCCATCGACACGGGGAGCCCGTGGGGGATCCAGGAGGCGTCGCGCATAGCGAGCGTGCTCCTTGCGGTGCGACTGCGCGCGCTGGTGCCCATGACCGTCATATTCTCGGTGGCGTCGGTCTTTGCCTCGTGGCCACCGGGCTACTGCCTGGAGTGTTGACGCGCGCACGCGGTTGTACATAAGTGCCCGTAAGAGAGCGGCATGGAAAGGAGAAGTCGGTGGAGCGTGGGGCAACGAGTGTATATTGCTATTATTACTATTACCATGAGCGCCGCGCGATTGGACCCCTTCTCGGCGCGCCTGCACGCCATTCGGATAAGAAACGCCAAAGCGGCGCCCAAGCCGGCTTCTCCGAGGCTCGCCAGCCCGCTGCTCAACGAGAGCGCGCCCGAGGGAGCCACCGGAACGCACGCAAGCGTCTCGCGCACGGCCGTGCCCGAGCCCAGCGACGACGAACCACCCGGTGCGGGCAACTTTGCCACGCCCGTGCTGCGTGACGAGCACATCGGCGGCGGCGACGACCACCCGGACGGAATTCTGCAGCTGTCGCGCTTGGACGAGGCGCAAAACGACGACGACGACGATTTTGCGGACCATCGGCCACCCTCGGGCCACAGGGAGGCCCGTCCCCGCTCGCGAGCGCAGGACGAGGAAAGGGAGGACGAGATTCGCGACCTCAGGAAGCGCGTCGAGGAGCTCGAGCGGGTTGTGAAGAAAAACAAGAGCTACATTGAGCACATCTACAAATCGTTCAACGGGTCGACGCGTGCGTGGGATCACCAGGGCGATGACCAACCGTGGTGGTGAGGCGCCGCTCACGGGTGAGCGTGTGTGAGCGTGTGCGTGTGTGAGCGTGTGCGTGTGTGCGTGTGTGCGCGTGTGCGCGTGTGCGTGTGTGCGCGTGCGCGCAGTAGAAGGAAGAACTTGCACCTTGTGAGCGTACCGACAGTCGTTCATTTCCAACCACGCACTCTCTGGCGACCATGACCCCACGGGTGCACGTCGTGGAGCACGGCGTTGCCTCCGCGTCGGCGCTTGCGTACCCCATCGTCAAGAAGAGCCTGCGGCGCCTGCTGCGTCACCACTGCCACTCCGGCAAGCGGAAGGTCGACCTCTGCTGCGGCAACACGCACGGCGCGCTTCCGTTCACCCTCACCAACGACAAGGACCCTTCCAAGGCCGCGGATCGGCACAGCGACGCGCTCGAGCTCCTCAGAACGCTCGAGGACGACGCGTGCGACCTGGTCTTCTTCGACCCGCCCTTCACCGACCACCAAGTGCACAAGCAGTACGACAACCACGGCGCCAACATTGGGCCTCGGTACATCCAAGCCGTGTTTGTCGAGCTGGAGCGCGTGCTGGCGGTGGGCGGCCAGGCCGTCATCTGCGGCTTTGACGGCGCCGCGCCCAGTGGCCTCAGGGAGGACCTGCTGCTCCTGTGCAACGGCGGCGGCGACAACCCGGCCATGGTCGTGGTGATTGCAAGCAAGGGGCCGTGCGGCCCGCTTCCCGACAAGCTGATGGCCTCGTGCGCCCGCCACGGCGAGGCCGTGGGTGTGGAGCTCGTGGACGGCAACCATCGCAACCATCGCATCCATCGGACACCCGAGGTACACGCGAGCATAAGGAGCATCCTGGTGCCCGCGCAGGCCTCGGTGTCGGTCTGCGACCCTGGTGACCACGGCCTCGACTTTGCCCTGGCCAACAACATCTGCTGGGGCACGCCAGCGCGCCCCAATGTGGAGGACGTGGACTATCTGAAGCGCCTCGCGAGTGGCAGCCAGCAGGTGGCCATGTGCAAGCCGCCGACCATCCAGGAGGGCGGTGAGCTGTATCGAAAGTACAAGGTCATGTTCACGCGGAACATGCCAAAGCCGACCAGCGCCGCGTACCCGTCGGCCCTGAAGCAGCAGATGTGCCGCGTCCTGGCCCCTCGCGGGCACGCAATCTGGGTGGGCGAGTGCGTCGGCGTGGGCTTCAAGACGCGCGGACTTGCCCGCAAGCGCGTGTTCATGCAGCGACGCGGGCTGCGCCTGAAGGCGCATTACGTGTGCATCCTTCAAAAAGAGCCTTAGGTAAAAGTCCAAAACAACGCCCCGAGAGGGCCCCGCGCACGCTGCGCGCGCTTGGAGGCGAGGACGTGCTCGTGCGCGTGCGCGCGCGTGCGCGTAATAAAGAAAACTTGCATCTTGTGAGCTTACCCACGGTCGCTAATTTTCAACCACGCACCCGCTGGCAACGCGTCACAGGTGGCGCGTCGTCAACGACTCCACAAAGACAAAAAAGATTGCCAGTCCGATCAGCGAGACCGTGCGCACCAACCGGCTCTCCTGCTGCGCGCGCACCGAGGCCGCGAGCAGCTGCACGGTTATTGCGACCAGTATTCTTTGAAGGATGTTGACCACGAGCGCCAAAAAGTCCAGCCCCGACCGCTTGGACGCCAGCTCGGTCACGGCGGCGTGCTCGGCGGCGTGCACGAAGCCCTCCGTGACGATGTCGCCCACGGCGTCTCCGTGCAACTTTCTGATCGCATCCACGCCCTCCTGCGCCTTTTTGCGCGCCAACGCAGTCGCCGACGCGCGTCGATCCCGCAGCGCCTTGTTGAGCCGTGACTGCACGGCGGTGCATATGATGGCAAATCCCAGCACCAGAGAGATGAGCTCGTCGGCCGCAAGCTGCTCGTCCTCCGCCGCGTCCAGCAGCTCGCGCGCGATGTTGAAGGAGACGCTCACGCTCAGGTCGGAGCCGATGGAGCTGAGAGTTCCAAACGTGGTGCCCCCCACACCGCCCGTCACCTGCGTGCCGCCGATCGTGGTTGGCGCGCCGCTCATCGTCGACCTGGAGCACTCGGACCAGCTGTCCAAGGCGGAGGTGCAGGCTGCGGGCCACGACCGCGTGCAGGCCCTGGGCCCCTTCTTCGAGTACCAGAGGCACCTGGTCTACGTGCGACGCCTCGTGCTGACGCTTCCCTGCCTTACTAGCGGAAAGCGCACGAGAGATTATGCAAAGGCCAGCAACAGCGTCTCGGTGTGCGGGAGCGCTTTTGGCACGACACTGGGGTCCGTGTGCACCTACCTGGAGGGGCGCGGCGTGCCAGGCGAGCGCGCGTACGTGCTGCGCTCGGTGCGCACGCAGCTCCTGCCGATTGCCAACGCGGTCAAGTGCATGCGCGGCACGGACGTCGTCTTTCTGTCGCGCGGGATTGCGTCCTGTCGTGTGGCGCACGCGCAGCGCGCGGCGATCACCGAGCCGCTCGCCAAGATCGACAGCAAGTACGGGCACCCGTTCACCTGCCTGGGTGCGACCGCCGCCATCCTGTCGTGCTTTGGCGTGATGGCCACGGTGCCGGTGCACGCGCGCCACCTCGTTGGCGACGACAGCTTGGCAAAGACGCTTCGGTGCGCGCTCGACCAGCTCGACCACTGGCGAAGCAGCGCGTGCGCCATGGCGGAGGACGCGTGGCAGGCGCTCAACGCAGAGCGGCGCGCGCTGCGCCGCGCCACGGAGGGCGCGCGGCTTGCGGCGTACGTGTGGCAGGACAGGCCGGCGGAGGAGCTGATTTTGCGGCAGATCGAGTGGGCGCGCATTGCCGCGTTCCCGCGCAACACGCTGGTCAACGAGTTCACGCAGGGCAACCTCCTCGGGGCGATCGCAACGCAGGACCTCTTCACGAGCGTCAAAAAAACCAGCGTGTTCACGAGCGCTGTCGTCGAGACGGTGCCGCTGTCGCAGATCAGCGAGGGGCGCCTGCTCACGCGAAAGGCGCGCAGGAAGGATGCGGGATCCGACGGCAGCTCCTCGTGGGTGACGCTCTCATCGAACGCGTCGTCGTCGTTTAGTCACGTGTCGGCAAACAGTAGCCTGGACGGGGAGTTGGTGAGCCAGTTTGGCGTGATGTGATAACAAAGCCTTGCAACTTGTGGTCCAAGCCGCAGGGCTGGCACCCAACGCTAGGCTGGCGCCGTGGCCGGTCCGCTCATGGTGGACCCGATGCCGATGCCGATGCACATACGGCGTTCGGACGCCGAGCTGTACCACGCGCTGCTGCTGACGATCGAGCGGAGCGGCGAGGAGCAGCTCAAGTCGGAGGGCACGTTCATCCGCGAGCAGCTGGAGCTGCACGCGTCCTACGTGAACGCGTGCGCCAAAATCGAGGCGTTTGCGGACGAGGCGCGCAAATCGGGCGCGCACTCTGCGCGGCTGCGCTTTCCGATCCGCCCGACGCAGAAGACGCGCGAGAGCATCGAGAACGGGATGCACCGCTCCTTTTACCGGTTCCTGCAGGACCTCCAAGGCGCGGTGGTCGCGCAGCACGGCGGCGCCATCGACGATTGCGTCACGCGGGTTGAGCCCTTTTTGAGCAGGATGGCAAACGCGCTCACGCTCGAGAGCTGCCGCGTCCTGGACGGCGGGGCTTCGATGCGCGAGGCGCGCTTGGTGTGCACCTCGTACGCCGAAAAGCTGCGACTCGAGACGATGCACGCCGAGTGCCACAGCCTGGGCGAACTGTATTGCGCGTGCGATGTGCTCATCAACTGCCTGCGGCGGTTCAGCAGGGAGCAGGCGCGCATCGCCAAGGACCCCGCAACGTGCATGCGCGCCTTTCTCAAGACGGCCGAGCGCACCGGCCTGCGCAAGCAAGCGCTCAGGATGCGGCGGGACCGGCAGGTGCGACAGGCAATCGGGAAGCACGTCGACTGGCTCAACGACCTGGGGCGCACCTTTGACAACGGGCGCATGGAGCGCGTCTACGACCTTCTCGTGCTCACGCACGTCGAGCTCACGCAGGCGCTCCGGTGGCAGCAGCGGCGGATCACCTGGCTGAAGGCGTCCAACGCGGCCAACTGCGCCTGGTGCGGCGTGTCGCTCAGCACGGGCATGGAGGGCGTCCTCTTGCACGCACCCGCGCATATGCGCGTATTCTCGAGCGAGGAGCGCGTGCGCCTCATCCTCGACAAGAGCGACGCCCCGTTTGCGCACTACCTGAGCACGGTCGCCGTGGCCAACGTCGTCATAGAGCTGCTGCACCGCCGGTGGCTGCAGCCCCACCAGATAGACTCGGCGTACGCCAACCGGGTGATGGCGCACGACTTTTGCAAGTACGAGACGGCCGCGCAAAGGATACTGGAGGACACGGTGGCGCCCTGGGCAGAACGCGTCAAGCAGCATTTTTCAAAGTAGAAACCATAACACCGCGCTCGCTAACTTGATAGATAGTAAACACACACACACACACACACACACCCGGACAGCACCGGGTGAGGCTGCACCCGCAACCGCGTACGCGCAAGATGGGAGACCGAGGCGTTGGAGCGTCGAACAATGCGTTTGCGGGTGGCGCGCAGCAGCGCAACCTGTACCCGCCGGGCGTAGGCGGGGCCATCGGCTCCGCCAACACGCGAGTGAGCGCCCCCGTTGCGGGCGTTGCGCCCACGCCGATCAAATCGGCTCGTAACAACGAGGGCAGCAACATCGGGGTGCCTTACTCGCGGTATGCCCTCTGCACTTAGCTAGACACACCCCACGCGATACGCACCCCCCGCACTTCATCCTTGCCCCATACCGCAACTCACAAGCTGCAAACCTGATATTTTGCAGGCTCGTCCCGCTCAACAACAGCAACAAGCTCATCGGCCAGGATGCGCAGGGCAAGACGGTCGTGCGCAGGGAGACGGAGGACCTGCGCCCCACCTCGCTCGCGTTCATCCTGGGCCTGCGCGGCGACTCGAAGCCGCCGCGCCCGCTCCTCGGAGGCTTTGAGCAGGCGCCCGGCATCCCGGGGTACAACATTGGCTACCAGCCCAACATCATGCCGGGCATGCCTGGCACGGAGCGCTTCCAGCAGCTCTGCTCGATGGAGTACCTGCACGAGTACTTCAAGCAGGTGCTCGCGGGCAAGGCGATTGCGCTCGGCGCCAGCTACAACGAGCAGGTCGACGTGATGCCGCCGACCTTGCGCACCACCGGGCCGATCGGCGTCTTGAAGGCCGCGCAGCACCAGGCCGAGAGCGCCAGGATCCCCGAAAACGACCCGGCCCACCCGATTGTCGCCGACGACAAGTCCATGATGGACATGCCGGACCTCACCAAGGGCATGGCCCTGCCCGGCTCGGACGCGCGCGAAGCCCCCGAGAACTACCAGGGCATCTTTGCGCGCGACTTTGGTCCCTTTCTCAAGGGCAAGGGCTCCTCGACGCAGCTGGTCAACTGCACCGTGGGCAACCTGCCGCAGCTCTACAACCCGGGCAACCCGGACCTGATGAAGCGATACACGATGCAGCCCTTCTCCATGACGCGCAACTTTGGCGACGAGGTTGCGTTTGCGCTGCTGGACGCCAAGCTGCTGGAGAATGGGCTCACCGACTGGCGACCCGACGGCATCGTGCTTTCCAAGGGCGTCAACGACCCGAGCGACAAGCTCTCGGACGAGTACCTGGAGGCGCGCGACGGCCAGCTCTTCAACATCCGCATACAGGGCCCGGCGATCGGCACGTCCTGGACCGACGACCGCTCGATGGAGGTGCTGCCGCTCGACAAGGTCTTCGTCGTCCTGGTGGCGGATGTGTGGTTCGACGTGGACGCGCTCACGGACGAGGACGCGTCGGTTGCGCCCGGGCCCGACGGCAAGGGCGGCCGCGCGAGCACGGACACGATCAAGTCGCTCCTGGGCGATGGGAACCAGATGAAGACCACGGAGGAGGTCGAGAGCTACAAGGTGCTCAGGGCCAAGTACCTCGCCAAGCCGCTGGACGAGGACGCCTTCAAGGCGATGCAGGTTGCCGCGTTCAATGGTAAGGCCAAGGAGAGCACGGTCCTCGCCAACTTCCGAGTAATGGTGTCGACCTCATCGCAGATGATCAACCACTCGGCGTACAAGTACAAGGGCAACCAGATGAGCGACAGCACGGGCAAGCGCAGGCGCCTTACAGGCGCGTCGCGCATGGGCCTGACGCTCACGAACAATGTGGGCGAGTACGTGATCGGCGGGTGGCAGATCGGAAACGTCCTTGACACGTCCGCGTCGCGCGCGGCCATGCCGCAGGGCGTCAACCTGGGCATAAGATCGGTGCCCAACTCGTCGGCGATGAACATCAACGTGAACATCTCATGGTACAATGCGGATCGGCTGTACCGTTCGTTCAACAACACGGAGAGCGAGCTGAACCAGCGGTTCGAGTCGGGCAGGCGCCGACCAAGAAACCCCGTCAACCTGCAAACAAGCAAGGAAACGTTTGACATTCAGGCCGGCGTAGGCACCGGCGTGCCTGCCATGGCCGCTGCCGTGTAGGGGCTCGCCTGAGGGTCCTGGGATGGACGCGTGCGCAGCACCTCGGTCGGTCGGCGGAAGGCGATGATGATGATGATGCATGGCAGGAGGGGCGAGGGGGAGGGGAGGGGGATGGAGGGGTGGGGGGAGAGGGTGGAGGGTGGAGGGACGAGGCGGGTGTGTGCGTGTATGGTGGGGGGGGAGAGAGAGAGAGAGAGAGAGAGAGAGAGAGAGAGA
>Ga0209603_1001790_pt1 | contig 21516 bp, 16 predicted proteins | sample COGITO_mtgs_1206_FD_184812 | JGI IMG/M metagenome (GOLD analysis project Ga0209603, IMG submission 184812) | Pelagic marine microbial communities from North Sea - COGITO_mtgs_120607 (SPAdes) (version 2) | ecosystem: Environmental > Aquatic > Marine > Epipelagic ... | reverse complement strand
TTGACTCTGCTAAAGCAACAACCTGATCTCGAGTTTTAGGTAAAAACTCATGCAAGGGAGGATCCAATAATCGGATACAAACAGATTGCTCTTCCATTAAAGAAAAAATTTCATAAAAATCTTCTCGCTGCATTGGTAGAAGAAGATTTAAAGCATCTTGCCGATCATCAGTTTTTTCAGAAAATATCAATTCTCGCATAACATTTAGTCGATGTGTATCAAAAAACATATGTTCAGTTCGAACCAAGCCAATACCATCCACACCAAACTTTTGGGCTAATCGAACATCTTGAGGTGTATCAGCATTTCCACGCACACCCATAGTTCGCACCTTGTCAGCCCAACTCATAAACTTTTTAAAATTACCTCCGAGCTCAGGTTCAATTAATTTTGTTGCTCCGGATAAGATTTTTCCAGTTGATCCATCAAGAGTAATTAAGTCACCTTCAGATAGTGATGTGCCATTTTCAAGCTGTAATTTTTTATTTTTTTGATCAATATTAATATTACTAACACCAACAACACACGGAAGACCTAAAGTTCTTGCAACAACGGCTGCATGGCTATTTATCCCCCCACGTTCAGTTAAAATACCATTTGCAGAATGCATTCCACGAATATCGTCTGGTGTTGTCTCTATTCTTACTAAAATTGATGGCTCGCCACGCGCCTCTAATGCAACTGCACTTGAAGCATTAAAAACAATCTTTCCAGTTGCAGCACCAGGACTTGCCCCAATTCCATCAGCTATTTGTACTGTTGTAGCTTTTGGATCTAATTGAGGGTGAAGAATTTCATTAAGGGTCTTTGGAGCAATTCTCAAAAGTCCTTCTTCAACAGTAATCAGTTTCAAAGACTGCAATCTAATTACTATTGCTACTGCTGCCCTAGCAGTTCTATCTGCTGGAGTTGCATCGAGCAGCCAAACAACGCCATTTTTTATTGTAAACTCAAGCTGCATGTCATCTCGATATAACCTTGTAACAATTTGAGCATAGTCTTTTAAATCTTTAAAACATTTAGGACAAATTTCTTCTAATGATGGCCCACGCTTATCTTTTGCTAAATACTGAGCACCCTCTTCTTCCTGCATAGCAGCACGGCCTTGAGACTGACTAAGATACCGGCCAAAAGCTTGCTCTTCTCCTGTAACTGGTGAGGCGAATTGAGCAACACCAGATCCAAATTCTCCATCACCAATACCCAAAACCATTTCTTGAACAATGAGGCCCAAACCCGCATTAACTGGCGCGCCTCTTGCAGCACGTAAAATTCTAGCACTTGCACTATTCCAAGCACTTGCCATTGATTTCAGGCTTTGATGTAATTGATCAAGAGGGTCTTGAGGAAATTCGTTTCCAGTCTCTTCTTGAAAAAGGCCCAATGCATTTTCTAATGCTTTACCATAATCTATAATATCATTATTTAATGAGTCATCTAACAATACATCAAAATCTTCCGCATCTAACCTCGCAACTTGCGTAGCAAAGTCTTGAATGAACCGAAAATATAAAGCGTCTACAGTATTTTTACCAAGTGCATTTTTTAACATTTCATGAATTTTCCAATTCATACCAATATTTAAAAGTGTTTCTGGGCCACCCCAATCTCTGGAAATTGGACTAGCACGCAGTGAAACTAATATTCCTTCATTTAAAGAGAGTTTTAGCCCTTTAATCTCTGGAAATTCATAGTCCTGAAACTTATGTACAGACTCACAAAGGAAAGCCCATGCTTTGGGAATAGGCAGATCAGCCTTTAATAAATTAACAATAGCATTTGCTCTTGCGCCATATTTTTCAATAGGCACATCCGCATCTGATATTAATTCAACACATTCAGGATATGTTTTTAATTCATCATCCAAGACTTTACTCCTTATTCATCAATCCTATGATCAATAAATTAATAATAATAGAGCAAAGAAGACATAAATTAAATTATCTTTGAAAATCTTTATTTAATCAATTTTCTATAAGCGTAAAATCTGCAGCACTTTTCATTATAAGTCTAATTCTGTTTAATAGGCAAAGACGGTTTCGCCTAACTATTTTGGAGTCAGAATTAATCTGTACATTTTCAAAAAACAAATCAATTGGTAATCGTAAGTTAGCTAAAGCACCCATTGCAGACTTAAAGTCCTGTTTGTTAATATAGTCGATTATATCAGATTCATTTTCATCTAATATTTTAAATAACGAGCGTTCTTCATCAATTTGTGCGTAATTAATTTCTGGCGTTCCCTCGTAAGAAACACCATCTTTCTTCTCTTCCGCACTCAGGATATTATTAGCCCGTTTAAATCCCTGCAATAAATTTTTACCATCATCAGAATCACAAAACTCCTGAAGGACTTTTGCTCTCTTGGCCAAAAGAGAAAAGTTAGTATTATTTGGCATAGCTAAGCACGCATCAATTACGTCATGGTTGATATTTTGATCACGTAAATAGACTTTTAGACGATCATGGAAAAATGATATTAGATCTCTTAATATCCCTTTTGTTTTTTTAGAATGGCCTTCACCAATCAATTCAAAAATTTGTTCTAAAGAGTTATTGGATAAATCAATATATTTTGTTTGAGACTTATCTTCTAAACTTTGAACAGCTATTGAATTTAAATAAAATCCATATGCCAGAATACATTCTAATGGCTCATTTATTTCATTATCGATAACTAATCTAATTATTCCAAGCGCTGCCCTTCTTAAAGCAAATGGATCTTTTGAACCTGTAGGTTTTTCATCAATTAACCAAAACCCAGTCAAAGTGTCTATTTTATCGGCTAATGCAACAGAGATTGAAACAGGAGCGGATGGTACAGCATCAGTTGGACCTTGTGGAGAGTAATGTTCTTTTGATGCATCACCTATTTCAATGGGCAAACCAGCTTCAGCAGCATAATAACTACCCATAAGGCCTTGAAGCTTAGCAAATTCACCTACCATTTCAGATGATAAATCTACTTTACATAACATTGCAGCTTTATTTGTTAATTCCATATCTGCATTAGTTAAACGTGAAGTAGCAGATGCAATAAAACTAATTCTTTTTATTCGTTCTGATTGGGAGCCTAGCTTGTTATGGAAAGTTACTTTATTGAGTTTTTCAGACCATTCATTCATACCAGCTTTTGCAATTCGTAAATCATTTTCCCAAAAGAACTTTGCATCAGACAATCTAGCAAATAGAACTTTTTGGTTGCCAGCAATAATAGTTTCACCGTTATCAGACGTAGCGCGGTTAGCAACTGTGATGAATTTTTCAATTCTATTACTTTTGGGGTTTCTTACACTAAAAAACTTCTGATGTTCTTTCATCGAAGTCATCAAAACCTCTGCTGGAAGCTCAAAAAATTCTTTAGATATTTCACCCATTAGAACGACTGGATACTCTACCAAACCAGCGACTTCATTTAATAAATTAATATCTTCAACCAACTCCAATCCTTGAGCAAATGCTAGGTTTTTAGCGTCCTCCAATATATGATCAGCTCTTTCATGAGCATCTAAAATTACGTAAGATTTTTTTAAATCTTTTTGGTACTGTTCGATCGAACTTACAGTAAAATGATCAGGGGACATGAAACGATGCCCCGCAGTTAAATTAGATGATTTAATGCCATCAATTTCAACTTTTACAGTCTCAACGCCATCTTCAGCGGAAAGAATACACAGAATTGAATGAAGGGGTCTAACCCATTTTAATGATTTAGAGCCCCAGCGCATTGATTTAGGCCAAGGAAAATTATTTACTGCATCATTAATTACTTCGGACACAATCTCAGAAGCAAATCGACCTTCTTTTTCAATAATAGCAAAATATGTTTTGCCTTTTTTGTCATCTCTTACTTCAAGTTGATCAATTGTAAGACCTACACCACGCAAAAAACCATTTAGAGCTTGTTCGGGAGCATCAACTCTGGGCCCTTTTCTTTCCTCACGCGTGTCTGGGCTTTTATTAATCAAGCCTTCGATCATCAAACATAAACGGCGTGGTGTAGAAAGCGACTTAGACGATTTGTAAGTCAAACCAGCTTCTACCAATGCATTCGTTACAATATTATTCAAATCCTCACAGGCTTTATTTTGCATAATTGCCGGAATTTCTTCAGAAAATAACTCTAGTAATAAATCAGCCATTATTTTGCCCTCTGGTGCCATGCAAGGGCACGTCCATCTGAATAAATAGCAACAATGCGATCGATGCCATCAATTATATTTTCTTCGCCAATAAAGCTGGTTGCCGCACCAGTTTTTATATCTTGTTCTAATTGATCAAAATTAAAACATGACATCTTACCTAGTGGTTTTGATGGCATTGGATTTTTTGATTGTACGTAAGTTGATAATAATTGATCCATATTTGAAGCAACATTAAAGCAAGAGTTGTAGAACTTTGCATCTGTTGAGAAGGCAGAAACTGGCTTTGAATCAATCAATATTTTTGTCGGTTGATTATTATTTTTTTCAGTTAACTTAATCTCATGTAGTACACTATTTGGATCTCGCATTATATTCTTCAAAATTGCATCTTTAGGTACAGGACAACCTAAAGGAAGTGGATCCCCTGCAAAATGTGCTTTTCCACATTCGTTTATTTGTCGCCACATATAGGATTTACCATTTGGATATTGAACAATATATTTATCAAATCCAAATGGAACATTTACATCTGCTAAGATGACTGATGCATTTTCAGCTTGAATATCTGCCCCAATTTTTTTTGCATCAAAACAATTAAATGCCTTTGGTGCAATTAAAGGAGTGGCTATATTTTTGTAGTCAGAATTTAAATTATATTCCCAATCAACATTAAAACATGCACGTAATTTTAATGGAGATGTTTCTGCATCTATTCCATTATAGTCTTTCACTTCACGAAGTGTTCCAGCAACGTTTATTTCATTAACATCAATTATATTTACGTAATATGCCTTTTCTATAGTATACCAAAGGCCAATTCCCATTGCACCTGCAATAATTAAAAGAATACTAATTAAAACTGATCCCTTCATTCAGAAGACCCACCTGCTTCAGTTTTTAAGAATGAATCTGCACAAGTTTTTGCAAGCGACCTGACACGACCAATATATGATTGGCGTTCTGTAACAGAAATAACTCCACGCGCGTCCAATAGGTTAAACAGATGAGAAGCTTTGATACACTGATCATATGCAGGATGCGCCATAACAATTTTATTTCCCGTTTTAGGATCAACATCTGGTTCATTCAAGATGCGCTTACATTCAGCTTCAGCATCTTCAAAATGTTGTAGTAAAATATTTGTATCCGCTACATCAAAATTCCAACGTGAATATTCTTGTTCAGTTTGACGAAAGATATCTCCATATTTCAATTCAGTTATTGAGCCAGGAGAGTTAAAAGGCATGTCCATTACATGGTCTACACCTAAAACATACATAGCCAATCGCTCAAGCCCGTATGTAAGCTCACCAGAAACCGGTTTGCAGTCATGCCCACCTACTTGTTGAAAGTAAGTAAATTGAGACACTTCCATACCATCACACCAGACTTCCCATCCAAGGCCCCAGGCACCCAAAGTCGGGCTTTCCCAGTCATCTTCAACAAAGCGTATATCATGCAATTCCATATCAATACCGATTGCATTTAATGAACCCAAATATAATTCTTGGAAATTTTCAGGGCTAGGTTTAATTATAACCTGATATTGGTAATAATGCTGGAGTCTATTTGGGTTCTCACCATATCGTCCATCAGTTGGCCGTCGAGATGGTTGCACGTATGCAGCAGCCCACGGTTTTGGGCCTAAAGCTCGAAGTGTAGTAGCCGGGTGAAAGGTTCCTGCACCGACCTCCATATCATATGGTTGCAGAATAGCGCACCCTTGCTCTGCCCAGTAATTTTGCAGGCGTAAAATAATATCTTGGAAACAATTTGGTTTTACAGTTGCCACAGCTCAGCCTTTTTTAAATCAGTTGTGCCTTCAATATGAAATTCAATCGTTTAGGTCAATTAAAGTATCATTTTAAATACTCAAACATTTAGAATAAAAATCATTTTTAAGATAAAAAATACTAGAAAACTTTATTTCTTATCAACTCTTCACCAATTTCCAAAATAGCATCAACCAAAAGATCCAAATCGCTCTCTTGCGTTCGATGATTTGTAATATTAACTCTTATTGCTAATTGATTATTTATTCTTGTTGTTGACGGGACAGCTATACCTCTCTCTTGGAGAAGTATAACGATTTCCTCATTTAATGCATCTAACTTGCTACCAATCAAATTAGAACTTGAGACAAATCTAAAACAATTAATATTTAACGGCGTTGGAGCCATTGATTCCAAAGATTTTTCACTCTTAATTCTATTTTCTAGATATTGTGCTAGTCTAATATTACGATCGATCGAATTACCTAAAGCTTCAACACCGTGCTCTTTTAAATGCGCCCAAACTTTTAAAGATCTAAATCCTCTTGATAATTCTGGGCCATAATCTACTGCCCAAAAGTCTCCACCAGCAAGACCTCTCTCAGAACCTCGTAAATATTCAGCTCTATCCGCAAATGAAGATCTATGGCCAGCTTCACTTTTAAACAAAACACAGCCAGCTTCGTAATTAACTTGAAACCATTTATGAAAATCAAATGCTAAACTATCAGCATGCGATATGCCTGACAAACGGTCACTTGCTAATTTACCAAGTAATCCCGCTGCACCAAAAGCACCATCAACATGAAACCATAAATCTTCAGATTTTGCTATAGTAGCAATGCCCTCCAGATCATCAATAGCACCCACATTTACTGCGCCAGCTGTCCCAACTACACAAAGTGGCGTAAACCCATTTGCCCGGTCTTGAGAAATCATTTTTCTTAGAGATTTCAGGTCAATTTCAAAATTTTCATCACATGGAACAACTCTTAAAGCATCCGTTCCTAGACCTAATACATCAAAAGCTTGCTTAATACATGAATGAGATTGCTCTGAGGTGTATCCGACAAGTTTACCCTGAATTATTCCTTTTTTTCTTGAATTCTTAATTTTTTGATCACGCGCTACCTTGATTGCTATTATTGTTGCAACTGAGGTACCTGAAACAATTAATCCAGAACCATCTATTGGCATTCCCATAATTTCCAGGCACCACTTTAGAACTTGCTTCTCAATAACAGGTGCAACATGATCTCTCCCACCAGCGTTAACATTCATAGAAGCAGACGCAATATCTGCAATTATTCCAGAAGGTGTACCGGCACCATGAACCCAGCCAAAAAATCTAGGATGAGTATTTCCGACACCATATGGTAAAATTTCATTAATAATATTATTTGCCGTTGATCCTTCAACAGGTAATTTTTCCTCAAATTTATTGCGAAGATTAGTTGGAACTGGAGACCAAACTCTACCCGAATTAACATTCTCCATTTTATCTATACTTTTATCCAACATTTTATGAGCATTAGCCCTAAACAAGTCCCAATCTTTGGGATCTAAATCACCTCTACTCAATCTTAACCCCTCCAGAAGGTTGCAGTTAATAAAACATAAACTGCCATTAATTCTAAACGCCCAATTAGCATTCCTGCAGCCAATAACCACTTTGCAACATCATTCAACCCTGAATAATTGCCATCTGGCCCAATTTCTGTTCCTAAACCAGGACCTATATTTGCTAATGAGGCCGCAGCTCCTGAAATAGAGGTTACTGCATCTAATCCAGTCATTCCCAAAGCGACTGACAAAATTGCAAGTGTAACCATAAATAACACAAAAAATGCCATCACTGAGCTAATAATATCTTCAGCTACAGGCTTCTTATTATATCGAGGCTGAAAAATACCATTTGGGCTATGAATTCGTTTTATTTGTGCACTTACTGATGCAAATAGTAATTGAAATCGGAATATTTTAATTGAACACGTAGTTGAGCCAGCACAACCACCAATTAATCCTATCAAGAAAAAGAATGTAATTGGAAAGCTTCCCCATTGTAAATAATTATCGCTAGCAAAACCAGTCCCAGTCAATATTGACACACCATTAAATGCTGCTTTTCTAATAGCAAATTCATAGGAATTGGTGACAAAGTTAATTTGCCATATAATCAAAATAAAAGTAACTATTCCTGCAGTAATCAAAAAAGTTCTTACCTGTGAATCAGAAACAAAAGACTTCAGAGAACCACCTATAAGCTGCACATATCGAACAAACGGCAATGCCGCTAATATCATAAATATTACTGCAACATATTCAACAGCGACACCCATATTGCTAAATGAAGTATCATAATTTGCGAACCCACCAGTTGCGATAGTCGTCATCGAATGAACTAGCGCATCAAAGAATGACATTCCTGCCATTGAATAAGCAATCAAACATAATACTGTTAATGTTAAATAAATTATTGAAATAGATCGCGAAATTTCAGCCGCCCTTGGTAGTATTTTACCAAATGTATCGAAACCTTCTGTTCGAAATATTTGCATACCCCCAACACGCAATACAGGCAAAAAAACCATTGCAACTACTACAACCCCTATTCCTCCAAACCATTGCATCATTCCTCGCCATAAGAGCAATCCACGTGGCAATGTATCTAATGAGGATAACACTGTAGAGCCTGTTGTAGTAAAACCTGACATCGCTTCGAAGAATGCATCTGTAAATCTTGCTTCTGTTTCACCTAGGATAAAAGGCATGGCACCAAAAATTGGAAGTACTAACCAAACACTTGTAGTTAAGAAAAAGGTTTGTTGTATATTTAGATTTACTTTTATTCTGTTCTGACAAGATAAGCATACGACTGATCCTATGAGCAGTGTAATAAATGATGACAATGCAAATGAGATCCAATTTGTGGATTCATCCATCCAGTCCAAGCCCATAGGAATAACCATAGTTAACCCAAGAACCATTAACAATAAACCAATAACATAGCCCGCTGGGCGAAGATCAAACATAACTGCAGATTTGGCGAATGCCTACCTAAGTGTCAAGAAATCTCTGTAAATTCTGATTTCTAATAAATAATATTTATTTAAATTGATGAACGAGGATTGCCTATTATTCCCATAAAATCTCGCCTAAGTTCACGATCTTTTTGAAAATCTCCACGCATTGCAGATGTTACCATAGATACTCCATGCTTATTAACACCACGTGTGGACATGCAATGATGCTCTCCCTCCAAAACAACTGCGACTCCTCTTGGGCGAAGAACTTCATCAATTGTATTTGCAATTTGAGCAGTCATTTTTTCTTGAACTTGCAACCTTTTAGCAAAAGCATCAACAACTCTGGCTAGTTTTGAGATACCAACTACTCTGTCAGTTGGAACATAAGCAACATGTGCAGTTCCAATAATTGGGGCCATGTGGTGTTCACAATAGCTTTCAAAGCGTATGTCTTTTAATAACACCATCTCATTATAGCCTTCAACTTCTTCAAAAGTACGCTGAAGCAAAGCTTGTGGATCTTCTCTATAACCTCTGAACCATTGGCTGTATGCTTTGACAACTCTACTTGGAGTTTCTAATAAACCCTCTCTTGAAGGATTATCTCCTGCCCATCTTAATAGCGTTTGAACAGCAGCTTCAGCTTCAGCTTGGGAAGGCTTAATAACTTCTTCTTGGGTCTCAATAGCTGGATCGTGAATATTCATCACTTACTCCTTGGTTTAACCATGTTTATTGTTTTTAAATGTTTAACATGCAGATTACCAGACCGTTCACGAATTAAACGGCAATTTTCATTATAGAAAAGACATAAGGTATTTTTTTTACTGATCTGCCACATTATTAAACTTTTTCAAGAGCTTCCAACAAATCAACAATAAGATCTTCTGGATCCTCTATTCCAACTGAAAGTCTTACAAATCCATCTGTAATGCCAGCAGCTTCTCTTGCTTCAGCTGCCATATTTTTATGTGTTGTTGTAACTGGATGAGTGGCTAAGCTTTTTGCATCTCCTAAATTATTAGAAATAGTAATAATTTCTAAAGCATTTAGAAAACTAAAAGCTGCTTTTTTTCCTCCGCTCAATTCAAATGATACAACAGTTCCACCTTTTGTCATTTGAGAGATAGCGAGCTCATATTGAGGATGTGAAACATCCGTTGGGTACAAGATTCTAGTAATATTTTTATGGCCTTTTAAAGCATTTACGATTTTTTCAGCATTTTCGGCCTGTGCTTCACATCGTAATGAAATAGTTTCCAAACCTTTTAGCATTACCCAAGCATTAAAAGGGCTCATTGCAGGCCCAGTATGCTTGTTAAATGGAATAAATACATCTTGAATATATTCTTCTGTTCCAAGGACAACTCCACCTAGACAACGCCCCTGCCCATCAATATGTTTTGTCGCTGAATATATTACGACATCTGCGCCTAATTTTAAGGTTTGTTGAAATAATGGAGTGGCAAACACATTATCAACAACTAGTTTGGCGCCACCTTCATGGGCAATCTTTGCAACACCAGCAATATCACAAACTTCCAATGTAGGATTTGAGATGGATTCAAGAAAACAAACTTTAGTATTTGGCTGCATTGCATCACGCCACTGATTTAAATCAGTACCTTCGACCAATGTAACTTCAATACCCCATCTTCGTAGTATATTATCAACTACAAACATACATGATCCAAACAATGCTTTTGAAGAAATTAGATGATCACCCTGCTTCAACATACAGAATAAAGCGCCTGACACAGCAGCCATCCCAGTAGCAGTCGCGAATGCGTCTTCAGCACCCTCGATCGCAATCATTCTTTCTTCAAACATTCTTACTGTAGGGTTTCCGTATCTACCATAAATATATTCATCAGGAGAATTATTAATAAATCGAGATTCAGCTTGCTCAGCAGAGTCGTAAGCGAACCCTTGAGTCAAGAAAAGTGCCTCGGAAAGTTCTCCGAACTGACTGCGCTTTGTTCCTGAATGTACTAATTTTGTGCGTGTTTTCCAATTTTTCATCATATTATCCTGGGATCAATCCCATAAAATTTAGCCGAAGTTGGATTAATTTGTCTCAACTTTTTAGTGGCATATTTAAAGTGGCCCACAATCCGGTTACAAATCGCCACAATTCGTCTCTACTCTTTGAAATTTTAGAGGTCAACAAGATCATTAGCTTTTAAATTATTTTTAGTCGTTTTCAGTTGAATACTTAGAAATCACTTTTGCCTGAGTAATAAAAAATACAAACATGGCCAATGGCAATCCAAAAGTTTTAAAGTTAACCCAAATATCAGTGGATAGACTTCGCCAAATTATTTCATTTGCAAGCGCTAATCCAAAAAAGAAATACATAAATCTTTTAGTTAATATCATCCAACCGTCACGAGACATTGGCAAAGCACCATCCATTACTACTTGTAAATAAGATTGCCCCTTAAATAATCCAAAACCTAATATACCTCCAAATAACAAATATATCATAGTCGGCTTCATCTTAAAAAATTTCTCATCATTAAACCAAATTCCCAAACCACCAAAAACAACTACCAATACTGCAGTAAAAACCTGCATTTTAGATAATTTTCCTGTTAGGAAATATAAAATAGCAGTAGCAATTAATAAAACTGGAATAAACAGTGCTGTTGCAACGATAAATCCCTCATATGTTTCACCTAAAAGCACATATTCGTTATTTTTTAACTTTGAATAAAAAATAAAAAATAAAATTACTGGTCCCATCTCAAGTGTGGTTTTAACCCAAGGTTGGATTGTTTTGTCGCTCATAATTTATTCTCCAAGCTCTACAGATAGAGCAGTAAATGTTATTAGACTTAATGTTAACAGATCATTTGGTTGATTTTATTGGCTCTTCATAATTTAATTAGTTATTTATCACTTCCAGTTAAAGCTTTTGCAAAATCCTTTGGATCAAAAGCTTGCAAATCATCAATTTGTTCACCCACACCAATTGCATGAATAGGTAATCCAAATTTATCAGCCAATGCCACTAGTACGCCACCCTTTGCTGTACCATCCAGTTTAGTCATAACTAAGCCAGTGACTTTTGATACTTCTTGAAAAACTTCAACCTGTCTGATCGCATTTTGTCCTGTCGTAGCATCAAGAACTAATAACGTATTATGAGGTGCAGATGGGTCATTCTTCTGGATTACTCGAACTATTTTATCAAGTTCTTCCATCAAATCTTTGCGATTTTGCAAACGACCTGCAGTATCAATCATAAGTAAATCTACATTATCATTTTTACACTTATTCATTGCATCAAAAGCCAACGAAGCAGGGTCAGATCCCTCAGGCGCTGTCAATACTGGAACACCAGCTCTTTCACCCCATACTTGCAGTTGTTCAACTGCAGCAGCACGAAAAGTATCTCCTGCGGCTATTACTACAGATTTACCAGCAGACCGAAATTGAGACGCAAGCTTACCTATTGTAGTTGTTTTACCTGATCCATTAACACCTACGACTAATACAACTTGAGGCTTTTGAGAATATAGAGGCATAGGCTTTGCTACTGGCTCTAGAATTCGCGCCACCTCATTTCCTAATAGGATTTTTACTTCATTAACTGAAACTTTTTTGCCCAAATTACCGTCTGCCATATTGGCAGAGACACGCAACGATGTATCAACCCCCATATCAGCACTGATTAAAAGTTCTTCAAGACTTTCTAGCATATTATCGTCAAATAATCGCTTTTTCTCAGTTTTCTCAATTTCTTCTTTACGTTTAAATACCCTATCAAAAAATTTCTTTTTTACTGGCTTACTTTCTTCGGCAACCAAAGTTTCATTGTTCTTAGAAGTACTTTCTAAACTTTTATTACTTTTTGCTATATTTTCTTTTGGCTCTGGCTCTGGCTCTGGCTCTGGCTCTGGCTCTGGCTCTGGCTCTGGCTCTGGCTCTGGCTCTGGCTCTGGCTCTGGCTCTGGCTCTGGCTCTGGCTCTGGCTCTGGCTCTGGCTCTGAATGCATTCCAATTTCTGTCTCTTGTCCAGTAATATCTTCATCATTTAATGAGATATTATCATCTACCTGCTCTTCATTATCGACAATAGCATCGAGACCTTCTTCAATCTTTGATGAAGATCTAAAAAGTTTTGATTTCAGTTTTTTGAAAAAAGACATTTTTTGGCCATATAATTTAAATTAATTTAATCTTATCATACATTAAGTTAAAGGCTTCAATAAAGCACATTCTAATATAATATAAAGATAAGTTTTAAATTAAATTACATAAGCAATAAGTATTGCTTTTAAATTTCATCATTAAAATGTTTTATCACCATTCTTATTGGATTAGGGGCTGCTTGACCTAACCCACAAATAGAAGCATCCACCATTGCAACCGATAATTCTTCTAATAAATTTTGATCCCATTTATCTTGGCTCATTAGCTTAACAGCTTTTTCACATCCGACTCGGCATGGTGTGCATTGACCACAGCTTTCATCTTCAAAAAATCGAAGCATATTTAAGGCAGCTTCTTTCGCACTATCATGATTAGATAAAACTACAACCGCAGCGGAGCCTATAAACGTTCCATATTCTTGAAGTGTATCAAAATCGAGGGGAATATCTCCCATTGATGCTGGCAATAACCCTGAAGACGGTCCACCTGGTTGGTATGCTTTAAATGAATGTCCTTCAAGCATGCCCCCAGAATAATCTTCAATCAACTCTCGAACTGTTGTTCCAGCTGGGGCCAATTTTATTCCAGGATTTCTAACACGACCAGAAACAGAATAACTTCTCAAACCTTTTCGCCCATTTGCACCATGTGCACCAAATACAGCAGAGCCTTCACGCGATATTTTAGCAATCCAGTGAAGCGTCTCAACGTTATGAACCAATGTTGGCTTATTAAATATCCCAACACTAGCAACAAATGGCGGGCGATGTCGTGGTAAACCTTTTTTGCCTTCAATACTTTCAATCATGGCGCTCTCTTCGCCACAAATATAAGCACCAGCTCCACGGCGCAAATCAATATAGCCACTTTCAACTATACCTGAAGTTTCAAGCGCACTTATTTCTTTGGCTAAAATTTCTAAAACTGCTGGGTATTCATCACGCATGTAAATAAAACATTTTTCAGCATTTACTGCCCAAGCAGCAATCAGCATGCCTTCTAAGAAAAAATGGGGCTCTCTTTCTAGAAAATAACGATCTTTAAATGTTCCAGGCTCACCTTCGTCACCATTTACAGCTAAATACCTAACACCTTCATTCATTCTTACAAAAGACCATTTTTTTCCTGAAGGAAATCCAGCACCGCCCATGCCACGAAGACCGCTTTCAAGAATTTCATCTTGAATTTGGTCTGGTGTTCTTGATCCATCTCGTAAATTTTGAAGTTCGGCGTAACCTCCATTTGCAGAATAATCTTTTAAATTTTCATAGTTAGGGATCTTTGGATGAAAATCTTTTGTAATTATTGCTTTCTCTACTTTTTCTTCATTAGCATTATCAATGTGATTATGACCTATTTCCAATGTTGGTGCCGTGTCGCATCTACCCATACACGGAGCTCTAACTACGCGCACTTTTCCTCCACCATTGTATTTTTCACCTAATTTGAACAACAAATCCTGAGCACCAGCCAACTCACATGAAAGGCTATCACAAACCCGAATTGTGAGACTTGGTGGAATTTCCTCATCTTCCTTTACTATATCAAAATGTGCATAAAAGCTTGCAACTTCATAAACTTCAGTTTGAGAAAGTCGCAGCTCTTCCGCGAGGGCTGCAAGGTGTTGTGTAGATAGGTGCTTAAATTTATCTTGTATCAAATGAAGATACTCAATCAGGAGATCAGCTCTGCGTTCTCGATTGCCCAATAATGATTTTACATCTGCTATAGCATCTTCGCTGACCTGACGACCTTTTGGCGTTTTGCGCCCTTTGCCTTTGCCCGATTTCCATATGCCGTCAGTTTTTTGATCTAAAGCCATTATATACGCCCTGTTGATTTTATTTTTTCTAACCAAAAAAAATACATTTGTGACCTAAAAAAACGACTTCTAAGTCGAAAAATTCGTAATCATTTTATTTATATAGTGAAGTTTTACCATCTTGAAACTCAATTTCCAGTGATTTACTGACATCAGCAACTTTTACGCTAGTTACAATCCCACCTTTTTCATTACGGATAACTGCATAACCTCTTTGCAAAGTAGCTTCATATCCAAGTGTTTGCCGTAATCGTTCTAAACTTTCTAACGCACTTTGGTTGCGTTGAATTATTACTTTCATATTGGATTGTATACTTTTAACAAATCGATTTATTGCTTCAGATCTATCAACTAATTTATTTTTAAGTAAACTTCCCCTTAAACCAGCACTAGTTTGTAGTAGCATAGTTCGTTTATTATTACTTACAGTGATCAAAGCCCTTGGTAATCTTTCAGATATTGAATCTAAACGTTGAGTAGACATGGCTACTAGCTCATCAGGAGCTGGCAATCCTCGGCTAAGATCTTTTAATCTTTGTCGCTTTATCTCCAAACCGGCAGATAACGAACGAACTCTTCGTTCATCCATAGAAGAGAGCCAACCCATTAAGTCAGCTCTTACTGGTACGGCATATTCTGCAGCTGCAGTTGGAGTTGGTGCACGCAAATCAGAAGCGAAATCTATTAGTGTTGTATCTGTTTCATGCCCAACAGCAGATATTAATGGAATTTCACTTTCTGCTGCAGCACGTACAACAGATTCTTCATTAAATCCCCATAAATCTTCAATTGAACCGCCGCCTCTTGCTACAATTATCAATTCTGGTCTCGGCATTGCACCACCAGGTGTTAGTCGATTAAAGCCATTTATTGCAGCCGCTACATCAGGGGCACATCTTTCACCTTGAACAGCCACAGGCCATAAAAGAACTTTGCGTGGAAATCTATCACTCAAGCGATGAAGTATATCCTGAATTACGGCGCCTGATGGAGAAGTCACCACTCCAATAATTTCAGGCAAATATGGAATTTCTTTTTTTATACTTTTATCAAACAGACCCTCTGCTTCTAACTTCTTTTTCCGCTTTTCTAATTGAGCCATCAAGGCACCAATGCCTGCCACAGACATTTCGGATACTATCATTTGATACCGTGATTGCCCTGCAAAGGTTGTAATTTTTCCAGTAGCAACAACCTCTAAACCTTCTTCTGGCTGAGTTACTAACTTTGAGGCTTGGCCTTTCCAAGTAACAGATGCAATAACAGATTTATCATCTTTTAAATCAAAATACAGATGCCCCGATGCCGGCCTCGAAACACGCCCAACTTCTCCTCTTATACGGACGTTTGAAAACTCACCCTCTATCATCCGCTTAAGAACGCTTGATAATTCAGATACAGAAAATTCAGGAGCATTTTCCCCCTTAACTGGGCTGTCAATTAGATCTGACATTTATGCATCCTCTCTTGGCTTTTTGTGTAGCAAACAATAGAACCATAATTTTAAAAGGCCAAGGAAATTAAAAAACATGAATATACTTATTTTAGGCTCTGGTGGCCGCGAACATTCGTTGGCTTGGGCAGTTAATCAAAACCCAAAATGTGATATTTTATATTGTGCGCCTGGCAATGCTGGAATATCAAAAGTTGCACAATGCGTTGATTTAAATATTGAAAATAGTTCTGACGTATTAAAATTTTGTTTGGATGAAAGAATTCAATTTGTAATAATTGGACCAGAAGCTCCATTAGCAATGGGTATTGCTGATGATTTGCGCGCAAATAATATTTTAACTTTTGGCCCTTCAGCATCTGCAGCAAAATTAGAATCTTCAAAAGCTTTTACTAAAGGAGTATGTGATTCATGTAATGCACCAACGGCAAAATACGCCAGATTTACAGAATTAGAATTAGCAATTGAATATGTTCATGAACAAGGCGCACCAATCGTAGTCAAAGCAGATGGCTTAGCAGGCGGCAAAGGTGTTATAGTTGCAATGACACTAGATGAAGCAATCAATGGTTTGAAAGATATTTTTTCTGGGGCTTTTGGGAAAGCAGGAGCGGAAGTCGTTATTGAGGAATTTATGGAAGGTGAAGAAGCAAGCTTTTTCATCCTTTCAGATGGCAAAAATATTCTGCCAATCGGCACAGCACAAGATCATAAGCGAGTGTTTGATGGTGATACTGGACCAAATACAGGTGGAATGGGTGCATATTCGCCCGCACCAATAATGACAAAAGACGTAACATCAAAAGCAATTTCACAAATCATTCAACCTACCATAGACGAAATGGCAAAACGTGGCATACCTTATCAAGGTGTATTGTACGCGGGCTTCATGATAAAAGATGGAGAACCAAAATTAGTTGAATATAATGTAAGATTTGGAGATCCTGAGTGCCAAGTTTTAATGATGAGGCTTGGAGCACAAGCTTTAGACGCAATGTTAGCATGTGCCAAAGGTGAACTTAATAATTATAAACTAAATTGGGCAGATGATCACGCTTTAACAATTGTTTACGCAGCTAAAGGTTACCCTGGAACTTATGAAAAAGGCTCTAACATTCTTGGACTTGATACAATATCAGAATCAACAAATATCCAAGTTTTCCATGCAGGTACGAAAGAGGAAGAAAATAATATCATAGCCACTGGTGGCCGCGTGCTTAATATCACTGCCAGAGGATCAAGTCTCAAAGAAGCACATAGACTTGCTTATGAAACAATTGAAAAGATTCAATGGGAAAATGGATTTTATAGGAATGATATAGGATGGAGAGCTCTTTAAATTTGTTTTTCAGGCATTCTTACAATCAAACCATCAAGATCCTCAGTCACACGTATCTGGCATGTTAATCTTGATAATTCACTTGGCTCCCAAGCAAAATCTAACATATCTTCTTCCATTGCATCCTTAACTGGTAATTTTTCGTTCCAGCTTGTGTCAACATATACATGACATGTTGAACATGCACATGCACCACCGCAATCAGCCTCTATGCCAGGTACATTATTATCTCGAGCAGCTTCCATAACTGAAAGACCTACCGCAACCTGAACTTCATGATGAGTACCATTATGTTCAATAAATGTTATCTTAGGCATGAGTGTCTCCATATAAAATTTCGAGTGTGTTAACACAGAAAAAAAAGATAGCCAGCATTTTTTTTCAAATAAACTGTTTCTAATTTTTTTTGATTATAAAATCGCCCGAAACTTCTTTTTGTTAATTTAATTTTCAGGCGATTGAAATTTATTTTTCAGAAAGTGACAAACCTACAAACCGAGAGTTATCTCCTCTTAAAACTAATAGAAGAATAGATTTACGCCCAGCTTCTATAGCATCTTCAAAAATTTTGGATATATCATTTACATCAGCGATTTTAGTCCGCCCCGCCTCGACTATTACATCACCAGCTCTAATACCTTTTTCAAAAGCGTCTGATGTTTCAGAGACATCTAAAACAGCAACACCTTCTAAATCTTCTGGTAAGTTCAATTGTATCCGAGACTCAGAATTTATTGTTAGTAACTTCATTCCAAACTTTTCTGTTTCTTTAATTTTTTCAGGAGCTTTTGTTACTGGTACTAGTTTTTCTTTTTCAGCAGCTTCACGTCTTCCAAGAGTAACTTTGATAGTTTTTGTTTTTCCATCTCTAAAAATAATGACCCTAACTACTTTACCAACATCTGCATTGCCTACAGCTGTGACCAATCCACGTGTATCCTCTACTTCGACCCCATCAAAAGAGATAATTACATCGCCTGATTGAATTCCAGCATCTGCACCTGGACCTTCAGGCACCCCGCTAACTAATGCACCAGATACTTTATCTAATCCCAAAGCTTCTGCCATGTCACTGTCTATATCTTGTATTTGAACACCTAACCAACCACGTCTAGTTTCACCATATTCTTTTAATTGTTTCACCACTCGCCCCACAACTCTAGACGACATAGAAAAGCCTAAACCTATAGATCCGCCATTGGGTGATATTATTGCAGTATTGACGCCAATAACTTCACCACTCATATTGAATAATGGACCACCAGAATTACCACGATTAATAGCAGCATCGGTTTGTATAAAATCATCATATGGTCCTGATCTAAGCGTCCTATTTCGCGCAGATATTATACCTGCAGACACAGAGAAACCTTGTCCTAACGGGTTTCCAATTGCCATCACCCAATCACCAACTCGAGCAATATCGCTGTCCCCAAAGCCTACAAATGGTAGAGGTTCAGAGGCTTCGACTTTTAACACAGCAATATCGGTTTTAGGATCACGGCCAACCAGTTTTGCAACAAGTTCTTTTCCATCAAAAAACTCTATTACAATTTCATCTGCTTTATCAATAACATGGTTATTGGTCACGATATATCCATCAGACGATACAACAAATCCTGAACCAAGAGCACTACTTCTTCTTGGCCTTGCTTGACCTCCTTCACCGTTATTAAAAAAATCTCTAAATAAGTCCTCAAAAGGGCTTCCCTCTGGGATTTGTGGCCTTGCTTGATCAGTCACACCAGCAATAGTTGTCGATGTAGTAATATTTACAACTGACGGTGATAGTTCTTCAGCAAGATCAGCAAAGCTCTCTGGAGCGCCTCTAGCATGTGCAGATACAGTTAATAACATTAATATGGAAAAAACAAAAAGCGTATTAATTATGACAGAGTGTATTTGTCTTATTGTTAGTCTTTTTGTAGTTGTGAAATTTTTCACGACATTTTCCTCCTGGAGATGTATTTTTTGTTCAGAATATTGAAATAAAATTTATGACTTCTTTATAAGTATGTTTTAATTAAATTCTGTCAAATTTTAATAAACAAATTGTTTCTTTATCAAATTAATATCAAACTAATATTAGTTATAGCGCCTTTACAGCCCATATTATTACAAGCCCTACTACTACGAAAATTAATCCTAAGTTACGTCTTGTTTCCAAACTCATTGAACCTAAGGCACGAATTATATCCTCAAAACGAGATGGGGCCAGTACAAGTACCAGCCCCTCAATAACAGCAACTAATCCAATTGCTGTCAAAAAATCATTCATTTAGCGAATCTGAATTCAAATAGTCAAAGAATTCGCTATTTGGTGAAATAATCATTGTGGCATTATCACCGTTCAAGGATTTTTCGTATGCAGTTAGAGATCTATAGAAAGCAAAGAACTCTGGATCACGGCCAAACGCTTCAGCAAAGATGGCATTTCGCTTACCATCAGCTTGCCCTCGGATAATATCCGCTTCTTTTTGTGCTACAGATGTAGTCTCAACAACAGTTCTATCTGCAGATGCTCTAACTCTTTGAGCAGCTTCATTTCCTCGCGCAATCTCATCTGCTGCTTCTCGTTCACGTTCAGCACGCATCCTGCCAAAAGTTGCCTCAAGGTTTTGCTCTGGAAGATCAGCACGTTTTATACGAACATCAACTATTTCAACACCTAAAACAGTTGCTTGCTCACGAACTGCATCACGAATCTCAGCCATTAAAGCAGTTCTGTCAGTTGATAGGATCTCATTAGAAGTTACACGACCAAGTACTGATCTCATTCCATCATTCATGATACCATCAAGTTTTTGCGTTGCAGATCTTTGTCCACCTGATCCAACAGCTCTTCTAAACTGAACAGGATCTTGAATTCGCCACAAAGCAAATCCATCAACAACTAATCTGCGATCATCAAGAGGCGTAAACTCATCAGGTTGAACATCGAGTGGTAAAATACGGTCTTCATATTTGACTACTTCATGTAAAAATGGAACTTTGAAATTCAAGCCAGGATCAACGATTACTGCTGTTACCTCACCAAACCATAACCTAAGTGCCTTTTCACGTTCATCAACCACATAAACTGAAGACATAACCAGAAATCCAATAGCTGCCAGAATTGGCAGTAATAAATTATTAAAGCGTTTCATTAGTTGCCTCCTGTCTTTTGTTTTGTCAGCTCATTTAATGGAAGATATGGGACTACACCCTGACCACTACTACTTTCATCAATTACTACTTTGTTAACACTTCCATAAACTTTTTCTATAGTTTCAAGGTACAAACGTTTTCGTGTTACTTCAGGTGCTTTTGCATATTCTTGGTACACAGAGACAAATCTCGATGCTTCACCCTCAGCTTCATTAATTGTTTGTGCACGATAACCTTCAGCTTGCTCCATCAACTGAGCTGCCTTACCCCTTGCTTCAGCAACCACTCTATTTGAGTATGCATCTGCCTGTTTTTCGAGTGTATCACGTGTTTGTTCTGCCGCTTGCACTTCACGAAAGGCGTCGATAACTTCACGAGGTGGGTTTGCACCTAGCAAGTTTACACGAATGATATTAATTCCTGAACCAGTAACATTTCCATCACTATCAGAACCATAAATATCTAATGTATCCTGAATTAATTTTTTTAGTTCAGCTGTGATAGCTCCACGGTCTTTGTTCAAAATTGGAGATAAATTGCTTCTAGCAATAATTTCTCTCATAGCGGACTCAGAAACTGCTCGTATTGTTTCTTTTGGATCTTGTAAGTTGAACAAGAATTGTTGAGCATCTGTGATATTCCAAACAACTTGGA
>Ga0209603_1001789_pt1 | contig 21518 bp, 51 predicted proteins | sample COGITO_mtgs_1206_FD_184812 | JGI IMG/M metagenome (GOLD analysis project Ga0209603, IMG submission 184812) | Pelagic marine microbial communities from North Sea - COGITO_mtgs_120607 (SPAdes) (version 2) | ecosystem: Environmental > Aquatic > Marine > Epipelagic ... | reverse complement strand
GAAAACAAATGAATGAAAAGAAATGAGATTGAGATTGAGATTGAAGAGACTACGCTACGCTAAATGTAAAGTAGTTTTTTATTTTATATACCCCCCACCCCTCAAAAAAAAATAAATTAAAAAAATAATTTTTTTATTTTTTTTTATATACTTTAGTTACATACTTTAGTATGTATAAAAATAAAAAGTATAGCAAGCAATTTAATGCTTGCTATTTTTTTTATTAAACTTTAACTGTACGTGCTGCGCTAGTGCGTCCCAAGTGACCGCTACGTGCGTACTTAGTGCTAGTGCTAGTTGTTTTACAAACTGTTACAGCGTTGCGCTGTAAAAACTGTTGTACTAATTGCTGCGTTGCAGCACATTTAGCTTTTTTATTTAAACGTTGCATGTTTTACACTTTGCTGTTGTTGCTTACAATTACGTTATAGCAGTTTTTAAACAGCAGCGCAAGTAAAAAATGCGCTGCTATGCTTTTTATTTTTATACATACTTTAGTATGTACTTACATACTTTAGTATAAGGTTTGCGTTAGAGTGTTGGCACTGGGCCTCTTAGGCGTTAACGCTGTACCCCTCTGTGTCGATGATGTTCAAGCTCACGCTGTTGCCTTCGAAGATGGGATCCTTCTTCACCATTGCATTGTGTGCTGCTGCTACAGCGTCAAACAATGCTTGGGCCTCTTCAATGGTGCAGTCTAGTTCACAGTTGAATGATACTGTATATTTTTGAAAGTATGTCATGTTGTGCTCCTCTGTGTGTAGTAGTACACTAGCGCATTCTTGCGCTAGTGTCAACACCTAATTTCAACTTTCTTCTACTGCCAACACTCCTGGGTTGATCCATTCTGCAAACAATCCGTTTTTGGTCAACACATCAACAATCTCTCTCTTCACACCAAACTGGTATGCTGGCTCGCTGCAATATTCATTGTAGTAGTCTGCCCACACAGTGTGCGTGTTGTCCTCTGCGCTAATGCGGAATGTGTCTTCACCTCTGTCTCCGCCCTCAAGCACTGGCACTCCCATTTTCTTTAGTGCAGTGTAAGCTTTTCTATAGTTGCGTTTCATGTTGTGCTCCTTTGTTTCTATGTAGTAGTTATAGCAGGTAGTGATGTGTGCGTCAACCATTAAGTTCACGCACACATAGCAGCGCGGCCTAGTCGCTCATATACTTTTCCATTGCTTCGCCCTCAGCAAGTGTAATGCCATACTGTGCAATGTGTTCTGCGTTTGCCTTGATGCGCCATGCTAGTGCTTTCTCAAGTTGCTCTGCTGTCAAGTAGCTTGCCTTAGCTTTAAAGTCTTTAATTTCTTGTGCAGTCATTGTGTGCTCCTTTTTGCTATGTAATACTTATAGCATCATCTACACACAGCGTCAACCTCTCATGTGATCTTTTTTCAATGAATATTTGAGTATCTCTTGTTCCCAGGTCTTCCAATGTTTAGGATCAGCACTCATGGCAAACACATTGGCGCCGGCTGCTTCTAGTCTCCATGCAAGGTCGCTGGCACGGTTTGCTATTACATCAGATGGATCCTGCTCTGCAGTGGTACGCAGAGCAGTCATTGCTTGTTGAATTTGTCTTGTACTAAGTGTCAATCGTTAACCTCTTCTAATTCATTTTGTTGTATTCCTCGGATCAACTCTAGCTTGATCATAATGGCTTGGACTTGGTCTTGATCCAGTCCGGGTATAACATCATCACTCCAGTCGTCAAAGTAGTTTGGGTGAATGCCTGGCAATTGGACGAACATATCATCGTCAAATATTGCCACCTCGTACCAGTCTTTTAGATCTTCTTTGATCACACTCAGTTGATACTTGCCAAATTGTACTTTGGCTTGAACAAGACCATGTGCTCTTTCAAACTTTAAATCTGTAAACTGCATTGTATTCTCCTTGGTGTGTTGCTACGTGTACTTGATAGCACACGTAGCTGGTGTTGTCAACTCACTTAACTTTTACAATTAAATCATTCTCCATTGTGACCTCTGCAAAAAACTCACGTCCTGGTAGTCCAGTTACCAGTGGTCTGTGCGCTCCAACAAAAGTTCCTGTGCTCACATACTCCGGACCAAACATGCTGGTCTCTCTGTACACCAGCTTCTTGCCAATGTTTTCTTTAAGTTCTTTGCGGCTTTTGTATCCAGTAAATAACATCATAGCGTTGTGCTCCTTTGTTGCTATGTAATAGTTATAGTATATCTGCCCTGTGCTGTCAACTCCCTAAAGAGCAAAATCTTCAATCAATGCAAACTCATCTTCAAGACGGCACATCTCTTCTTCAATGTTCACCAACTCTTTGTTGTTCCTGTTCACCTTCTTGCCTGTCTTGGGCGACACTATCATCAACTGGTCTTGCAAGAACTTGCTGTAGTCTTCACAGCTGGGCAAGTCGCTTTTCCATTCTTCCAAGTCAACTACCGTAGTTGGAAACTCTTTCCAACCAATGCCGTTCTCACTGAACGCTGCCATTACAAACGCCATTGCGTCTGCTGGGCGCTCAACATCCAGTACCAAGTAGTCACTGCCGCCCTTCATCTTCCAGTAAGCATTGCCACTGCTGAACTTGCCATCTTCACAGTGGCTACCATAGTTTTCTAAAATCTGTGTGCTTACAACATATGCCATCTTGTGTACTCCTGTTTGCGTTACAAGTAAACACTAGCGTATTTCTACGCTAGTGTCAAGTGCCTAATTCTAAAAAGCTTCAGCTTGTATCTCTGCCCTAAAATCTGCTTGCGGCTTGACCCACTCTTGCATCAGTGCAATAGCCTGCGCCGCATCTACAGCTTTGCGTGTTACCATTTCAATCTCATCGTCTGCATAGCACTCTACTACAATGTCCCAACCGTCTTCTTCATAGTTGTCAATTGCGTGTGCTTTAACTACTTCTACAAACATATCTTGCTCCTTTGTTTCCATGTAATAGTTATAGCAAGTTTGGACCATGCTGTCAATCCATTAAATTCAATAATGTGAAAGAATTGCAATGATGGTTATTAGCAGCATCCATACCATTGGAGAGGTACAGAGTTCAAATAGGCACCTGCCTATGAAGGTTATAAACCCAACTGTCATGCCTACCACCAATAGGATTCCTAGGCAGACACTGACTGTGATTGCTGCGGCTGACATGGCACTAGGAGTTAAACCCTGAAGTGGTGATATAGACATCTTCGACTATATCACGTATCATGTAACCTCCGGCCTGAGTGGCTTCGGATACAGTATCATAACTGCTAATGATTTTATACTGATCAGTAAGTACCACATACCTAAGCAATTCTGACATACCCTCGGGTGTTTCAAACTCGTCTTGCATTGTGTTCTCCTCTAATGGTACCCGCGGCCGGACTTGAACCGGCACGCTCTAAAGCCACAGATTTTAAGTCTGTTATGTCTACCATTCCATCACGCGGGCTAGTCAATACTTAGTTCTTTGTGCGAACAAAGAACACTGACTTCTCTCCAGTTTCTGTATTTACTTGTGGCAAGTTAGCCATACCTTTAACTGGAGGCTGTTTGCCAGTGTACTCCCACTTGCCAGTGTTGGTTGCACCAGCTTCAAGGAACTCTTTATTATCGTTCATAAACAGTCCCAAAATTAATACCAAAATCATTTCCATAGTCTAGTTCTCTTTCTTTGTTGTGTTGTTATTTGTAACATACTACTAAGTGGTTGTCAAGTGTTTTCTACATACACATAGCAGCGGGGCCTTAAGTGGCGGTCCCTACAGGACTCGAACCTGTAACCTACTGCTTAGAAGGCAGTTGCTCTATCCAGTTGAGCTAAGGAACCTTGGTGGGCCATCAGTGACTCGAACACTGAACCTTTCCGTTATGAGCGGAATGCTCTAACCAATTGAGCTAATGGCCCAATCTCTTACAAGGCGCTAGCTGCTACCTTGCTCTGAACTTTCTTTAAATCCTTCCATGCACGGGCATGTCCTACAACCCATCCCATGGTAAAACTTGCAATGATAATACATCCTACAATAAGTAATTGATCCATTTGTGCTCTCCTTTATTGTTTATTATAACATACGTGCAGGGGATTGTCAACCTCCCCAAAGCATTTCTATCCACATCCATATCACAATCAAACTCATAGTTGAACTAAGTCCGTCAATCATATAGTCAACCATAGTTGGTTTAGGATTAACAATGTCGTCATGTTCAATAACTTCGCCTACAGGATCCATGTTGTTTCTCCGTTGTCAATTGCTGTGTCTAAGTACTCAAGTCTCATGAGCTCCATAAGTGTAGCTGCTTGTTGGCGCTGGGCTTTAGACAAGCTGGTTGTGTACTCGTACAGCGCCTCACAGTTGCCTAGGCTCCACAGTTTATCAAGCATGTTAACTTGATCCTGTGTGAGCCCGTTTATCGTAATCTCTTTAGTCAAAGTAATTCCCTTCTTTCCATTTCCACTCGTTAGTAGTTCCAACCTGGAACCATGCACCTTGCTTGGCAGCTGGGTTATGATGCAGCAGCGTCTTGTTGGCTGTCAGCATTGCACGACTCATTGTACCAAACTCGTCTTCAAAAATAACACCATACGCTTCAAAAGTATACTGTTCCATAGCATGTGCTCCTCTGTTGCTGTAAGTACACTAGCGCAACTCTGCGCTAGTGTCAACCATTTGTTTTACAGTTTGCGTACTGTAAAAGCATCCTCCCCAAAGTACGCTAACTCCTTTGCGTACTGTTTAGCACTTAATTTTTGCCCTTCTACTAAGTAAGTTAATCCAGGCTCTACTACAATATATACATTCATAGCGTGTGCTCCTTTGTTGCTATAGTAGTACACTAGCGCAGTAATGCGCTAGTGTCAAGTGTTTTTTATTAGTAAAGCTCGCGCTCTTCTAAGCTTTCCTGCATTGCGTCTAAGCAATACCCATATGTTTTAAACTCATGTAACATGCTAACACATGCTTCGTATGCGTCCCACGTTTGTATGTCTTGCTCATCTGTTTCGTCATAAGCAAACTTAGCAAGTTTTGCAACATTGTTAAGCATTGCGTACATTTTTTTATTTTCTGTATATTGCATATTAAAGCCCTCTATGCTTGTTAACTTGTACAAACAACATAGCGTATACACGCTATGTTGTCAAGCCCCTTATGCAGTTTTTCTGCCAGTTTTTAAATTATATTCAAAGCGCAATCCACCTAGTACATCACGGCAGCGGATGTAATCAAAGTATCCTTGTGACTTCATGTTGTTGTGTGCTTGCTTGCCGTCTGCTGCATTGCTAACTGTAGTGACCCATTCCTCTGCACCACCATCTTTAATTCCAAATATTTTATAGCTTCTCATTAGTATGCTCCCTTGTGCTTTTTCTTGCGTGTATATTTTGTTTTGTCACGTATCACACGCGGGCGGAATGCACCTTGCGGATCACGTACTGCCTTTTGCGCTAAGTTGCGTGGCTTAATAAGTACCTTAGTCATTGTGTGCTCCTTTGTTGCTATGTAATAGTTATAGCATCATCAGCGTACCCCGTCAACCATTTAGATAAGAAAAGGCACAACATTTCTGCAGTGCCTTTGTCTAACGTCAGTGTCGCATGTAGTGCAAAGTTTCTACCAAGCCTTCTGCAAGCTCGTCGTCTTCTACAAAGCCGTCTAGGTCCTCAGCATGACGTACATATGTTGCAATCTCCCAAGCTTCGTCCCACGTTAAATTGCGTCCAAAAAACTTTTCTTCGCCTTCAATGTCGTCGCTAATAAAGTCCCAAATGCGTTCTGCTTTTTCCATCAGCATGTGTTTCATTTGTCCCATAGTCTTTACTCCTATTGTGTTTAAGTACACTAGCGCATCCTTGCGCTAGTGTCAACCATTTGTTTTAATTAAAAAGGATTGCTCCAGCTTTCGTATTGTTTTAAGCTGATGTCGCCTGCTCTGCACAAGCTGTCTGTGTAGTTGCTCCAGCTCTCACGCTTTGCAATGCTGTCTAGTGTTCTCCAAAACTCTTCACCTTTTCGGTCTTCTTTAAAAATTTCAAGTGCGTGTTGTTTTGTAAGTGTACGTTCCATAGCATGTGCTCCTTTGTTGCTATGCAATTGTTATAGCAAATATATAACATGCTGTCAAGCATTAATTACATATTTTTTATTATTTTTGAGGTACCATTTTTCAATAACAGGCAAGCCAAACTCGTCTTCGTCCACAGCAACATATGCCCGTGTCTTCATCACTGTTGCATAGCGCCATCCCCAGCAGCCGCATATGCCTTCGCCACCTACCCAAACCTTGTGTTTGAAGTCTTCATTGAATCCATTTGCATGGTCTTCGTTGTGACTATACTCAAAGTGGTTACCATGTTCCTTCTCAACAAACACTCCAATTGGATCTTTTGTGTAAGTGTAATAAGCCATAGCGTTGCTCCTCTGTGTTGCTATGCAGTACTAATAACATACTGCATAGCCTGTGTCAAGTACTTAATCTAAATGATCTGCAAGCTGGTAATAAAACCCGTTGCGCTCATACACTGTCCATTCATCGTTATCCAACACGTAGATATATTCTTCTCCCCAGCTAAAACCACTTTGCATCAATTCCTGTTTGCTATTGCTTATCAGCGTGGCTTCGTTTGGGTTGTTGCGGACTATGCTTTCCTCGTCAATGCCCCAGTCACTGCTATAGCCTTTGGCTACACTAGGGGCTAGCTTGTCTGTATCTGTCCAATGTTCTTGTAGAGTTTTGCCTAGTGCGCTAGGATAACCATCCCAATGATTGTATGAAGTTTCAATTGTACCATCTTCTTTAACGTAACCAATACGTGCTCTAGTTGCCATTGTGTTTGCTCCTCTTGTTGCTGTAAGTACACTAGCGCAACCCTGCGCTAGTGTCAACACCTAATTTACTCTTCTGCGTATAAATCTTCTTCGCAAGTTGGGTACTCATTACAATGCAGCATGTCACGTACCTCGTCTGTGCTCATGTACTTGAGGCAAGCTAGCAGCATGTGATTTGCGTCTGCGTGTCCTTCGTCTACCATTGCTAGTGCAAAGTCTCTTACATCATGTTCCATAGTGTGCTCCTCTTGTTGCTGTAAGTACACTAGCGCATTCTTGCGCTAGTGTCAACACCTAATTAAAACATTTCTTCAACACCGTTTACAGCACGAGCACGTTTGATAGCAGCAGTTAAACAGTCCATAGACCGTAACATTGTTGTGAGTTGATCGTTTAAGTCCATACAGTCATTTGATGTAACATCGCGATCCGCTGCATCCAGTAGTGCGAGCTTACACTCTAAACGGTTTAACAAGTCTGCTATGTCGTTTATGGTGTTTGCTTTTATTGCTTGGTTATTCCAGTTATCCATTTGTTTACCCTCTTGTTCAACTCATACACAAACTATAGCATCATCATGTTATGCTGTCAACACCTTTATTTCTTTTCTTTGTCATCTACATAAAAGATATGATTGTCAACCACTTTCACCTTTCTGAACGCTGGCGCCCAATATGGCTTGACCCAGTCTGCATGATAGAATGTAGCACCTTCAACTGGCCCTGAGGATCCAACGGCCCACTCTGCTAACACATTGGATGCTACTATACCTGCGTCACTCCACGCTCTTTGTGCAATGACTCCTGTTGGAATAATGTCTGACTTGCCATCACAGTACCAACTGAACTGACACTTGTCTCTCTTGGGCTTGCCGTCTTTGTCTTTCTTTGATTGATACACCACACCGCATATGGTATCTGGAAACGCTGCTGAGTTAAACCTGTTGAGTGTAACCCATGCTACTGCATGTTGTCCTGCAAACGATTGGTCTCTTGATTCAAAGTATATGTTCTGCTGTAGACAGTACCTGTCGTCTACAGTAATTGGTGCAAGCCTTGCAATAGTCTTCTGCTCAATGTAATGGTAACCGCCTACGTAACCCATTGCAGTGGCAATGCTAAAGTTCACTGCTAGTGCTGTGCCTACTAATAGTTTCTTCATTGTTACTGCTCCTTATTTTTATATTGTATAGCATACTCTAAAAAACAAATCAACCTAATTCTTAACCTTGTAACAGCGGGGCCTAAGAGGAATACCCAAGCTGTAAATCGAGGGCACAATCTACAGCTTGGGTATATTCAAGTAGAGCGTGAGGGCAACGTCTACTTGTTTGTGTAAGGACTAACTAGAGGGCACACGCAGTCCTTACACTGTTACACTATTTGCGGAGACCAGCTCGACGCATCACAGTGTTCTCTGCCATTGCTTCCCAGTTATCTGGAAACGCACTAGCCAAGTCTGCAATCTTAAGTACTGTTCGCAAACTCAATTCACGTACTCTGTCTTTGTTTGTACGCACAAAGTCAACAATAGCTTCGTCAACTTCTTTACCCAGTCGGTAGTCATCTAGCATACCGTCCTTGGTAATCTGTTCTATGCGTAACATCTTCTCTCTGTCAGTGTCAATAGTCAAGTCAACATAGTGACAGCGTGACTCTAGTGCAGCTAGATGCTCCTTCAGCTTGCCTCTAGCTTTGTCAAGCTTTAGGTTAGTAATAAAGATCGCACTACCTTTGAACGTAAACTGATCTGGTACACCTTCGTTGCGTAACTTGTGCGAGTCAGTGTTCCAGTGAATAGTTCTGTTTGCCTTAGAGTCTAGTGCAGCTTTTAATATGTTCAAGCTAAGTTCATCACTGAACACGCTATCGCAATCATCAAACACTAGTACGTTGTCTTTCTCTTGGTACTTGTATAGTTTGCAGTACAATCCAATTGCACTCATTGCACCCTTAACTACTTCGTACTTCTTCTGACCCCCAAGTGTCTCAACCATTTGATATCGATCAAGCACTTTCTCAACACCATGGCTCTTACCAACACCTGGAGGTCCGCTCACAATCATTGCACGTACTGCGCCTTTCTTAACAGCCTTTGTCATGTCTTCAAGCATGTCAAAACGTTTGCGCATACGCTCTATAGTCTGTTCGTCAGTTTCTTGTACAGTAAACTCTGCTGTTGCTGGTGTGTAGCTGTTTTCAGCAACACATCTAATTTTGATATTACGCTCCGGAAACGGATAGTTGCCAGTGCCATCTACAGTGACATAGCCACCGTTCTTGTTTGCTTTCTTAAAGGATGTGACTAGTGGAAATGTCATTCCTGCTACGCTCACATGCTCTCCTCTAAACTTATATGTGCCTTCATTAAAAGTAATGTTACTCATCGTTCCCTCGTTTGTTTGTGCCTATAATTAATATTAGCATAAGATAGTATACATGTCAACCAGTTTGTTTAACTATCTTATACGGTGCTTGGTCTTTAGGTGTTGTTACATTTGCATATGCAGCAGCATCACTTGCCTGTGTGCATATGGCTACTACTTTAGATCCTTGATACACTATGTACATTCAACTAACTATTGCGCTATGTACTTGATCACGTACATCAGTATCAAATGCTTCCTCAAAGCCTTTGCGGTCACTTAGGGTTAGTAGCTGCACTTGCGCCCACTCCCATACTTGTTCGTCGCTAGTGCTACGAGGAAATTGACTTGCAGCGTACACAATCTCTTGTACCTTGCGATCGCCTTTGGCGCTAAACATTCCATAGCCGTTTATATTAAAGTAACTCATGTTGTGCTCCTCTGTTGCTGTAAGTACACTAGCGCATTACTGCGCTAGTGTCAACACCTAATTTACGCTGCTGCCATAATAGTTGGTCCGCCGTTTGCGGGCTTGTGCAGCGTTGCATGTGTTGCGCTGTAACGCTCGCTAGTGTCTGCTTTGTTAACAAAGCTGGTGTACTTGTAGGGGTCGTACGTTACTGCTACACTATCGTCTGTAAACAGTTTTGGTTGCTCTACAAGTGTGCCGCGTACAAACGCATGTACGTTCTTCTTGCCTTCTTCACGCACCTTGCGGTTGCCTGCTGCTTGTACTGCAAACGTTACGTCCTCCAGCTGTACATTGTACACATGTGCAATCACCTTGCCCTTGTGTCGTACACTGAACAAGTTCTTATGTAAATTGTAATATACTTCTACACGCATTTTCAAGCCCTCACTTGTTTGTTTCTATAGTAGTACACTAGCGCATTTATGCGCTAGTGTCAACCTTTTCATGCAATCTAATTGTGCATTTTTGTATCTTATCTAGCTCGCTAGCATATGTCTCTGCGTCCATGTCTGCCATAGCAAACGCCATTGCGCTTTCTAGGTAGCCGGCTACATAAGCGCATCCATGCTGCGGGTGTGCTAGCTCAGCAGCTTTAGCAAATGAAGTTAGTGCTGCCCTTGCTTCTGTCATTTTTTCTAACATTGTCATGTTGTGCTCCTCTGTTGCTGTAAGTACACTAGCGCATTACTGCGCTAGTGTCAAGTCTTTTATTGTGCAATTACACTAATTTGTTCTCCGCGCTGCCAATGTCCGTTGTCTAAATCAAACACGCAATAATTCTTCATGCCCACTTCAACTTCGTGTACACTCTCTCCGTACTTATCACCTGCTTGTTCGCAAAGCTCAATACAAGTAATCTTTGCTTTTCCAAATTTGCTGTTTACCCAATCGCCAATTTTAATCATGTTGTGCTCCTCTGTTGTGTAGTAGTACACTAGCGCATTACTGCGCTAGTGTCAAGTCTTTTATTGTGCTAATTCTACTCCATTGACACGCAAGTACATACCACGCTGTGTAGTGTATACCTTGTCTGCACCTGTAGCATGTTTAATCGCAGCCAAGTCTGTGTGGTGCAATCTATTGCCATACGTTCTTGCTACAACAATGCGCTTGCCATCTTTGCGCCATCTGCCACCTTCAGTCCACATACCATTTATCTTTGTATGTCCTCCAGCTGCTTCCAAGTAGTTGCGTACATATTGACGTGTTTGTTTAGTGTTCATAGCGTGTGCTCCTTTGTTGCTATAGTAATACACTAGCGCATTATTGCGCTAGTGTCAAGCCTTAATTTAGTTTGCACTAGCAGTTTTATAAAATTTTGCTAGTTGTGTTTGTGTAACAGTGTATAAGCACGGCAGTGTAACATTGTGTGCATAACGCTGCTCCTGTGTTGCAAGGTCCACAATCAAAAGTGTATTGTAGTTAATTACAGTGTGTCCAAATTTTGGCATGTTGCAGTGCTCCATTTTGTTGTTGCTATACGTAATGTATAGCAAAAGTAAGAGCACATTGCAACCAAAAAATGCGCTCTTACTAAATCTTTTTTATGCCTCGTCATTGCCTCCCCAAACCGTCTCCAGCTCTTCCTCTGAGGCGTACCAGTCTGCTACATCAAAGTCTTCTATCAGTCCATGCAGTACAGGATCTTCTTCTGCTGTGGTTTCTAATAGTTCGTCTACATTCTCCCAGTAATCATCGCCACCGTCTGAGTCATACAACCCAATGAAGCACATACCTGGCTCAAAGTATCTAAGCTCAATGTAACATGAGTCCCAGTCTTGTGCTAGTGTAGTAAACGCTTCTACTGGCGGACTCCATGCGCTGTCAAAGTAACCTTCTATTGTGCTAGTGCCGTCGCCGTTGTCTGTGTACTCAAGTCCCTCTGAGCTTACATCCCACTTGGTGCCCCACTTGCTGATTGCTGTTTCTCTATCGTACTCCCCAATGGGTGCAATAGCTTCCAGTAGTCCATGGTCGTCGTCTTGTTCAATAACTGACTTCAGCTGCACCAGTGTGTTAGTATCACCTGTAATTAGTAATGTGTTGCTGCACCAATTTGGCATAGTGTGTACTCCTCTGTGTGTGTTTGTGCATTTGTTATACTACACTGCTACGCATGTGTCAACCAGAACTTTATACACATGCGTAGCAGCGGGGCCTTACTACGCTGTTACTGGAGCACCCATAAACGTGTAAGGCTTGTTCCAGGCACTGCCAATCATAATGTCAATGTAATGGCTGCGGTGGAAGTAGTCTGTCATTGAGTCGTCGTTGCAAAAGTATCTGTCTCCTTGGCATGCACCTAGCAGCTCGTTTAAGAAGTTACGTGCAACTCCACTGTAATGTGAGTCGATCCAATGCACATTAACATCAATGTATTGATCTGGGCCACGCATGTAGTCGCTAAAGTCAATGTGTCCGCTTTTAACTTTAACCACCAGTGTACTATGATGCCGCACACTGATGCTGCCCTTCATGTCATACTTTTTAAGTACAGCTTTGATACCCGGTGCTAGTCGTGCTTTGTCTTGTTTGCTTACATATGCCATTGTGTTTGCTCCTCTGTGTGTTTGTGTAGTAGTACACTAGCGCATTACTGCGCTAGTGTCAATCACTTTTTTATTCTATTTCAGCTGCTTCTTCTAGCATTGTGTTAACATCGTAGCCGTACACTAGCATCTCTTGTAACAGTTGCTTGCACGTCTCATAGCTGTCCCACTGTTGTATTTCAAACTCGTCCTCATTGTTGTAAGCATTGCTTAGTGCAATTTGCATATTGTAAAACATTTTTGTGTGCGCTGCTTGCATTGTAGTGCTCCATTTTTGTTTTTGCTATACGTAATGTATAGCAGCTTTTAAACAGCAGCGCAAGTAAAAAATGCGCTGCTATACTTTTTATTTTTTACCTACTTTAGTTTACATACTTCAGTATGTCTTCTGTTAAAAGTAGTACGCAATCATGTGCATCCGTATTGCTGCATATACTAATTTCATTTATGTTATATGCAGCAAGCTCATTTGCTGCGCACTGTGCGCTAGTGTATTGCTTGCACAACACTTGTGCATTTGTTTGTGCATCGCACACTAAGACTTCTACTACAGCTTTGCTGTAGTTGCTAGTGTAATTTTCCTCACCATTGTAAACTGCGCTAATGTGTAAATTGTGCTGCATAGCTGTGCTCCTCTGTGTTGCTATACTAGTACACTAGCGCATTACTGCGCTAGTGTCAATCACTTATTACAATTTTTTTATACTTTGCATAACCATGTCATACACTTGTTCGTCTGCACAGTTTAAGTCTTCTTCACTTACTTCCGTTTCCATGCAGTCTCCGTTTTCTAACAGCCAAAAATACTTGCCTGCAAATTCTACAACAACGCCCTCTACGTAGTTGCCCTCTGTTAGTTCCTGTTCGCGTGTAGTAATAATTTTAGTGTGCATGTAGTTGCTCCTCTGTGTTGCTACACTAGCGCATCGCTGCGCTAGTGTCAATCACTTATTATGTTGAGTAGCTGATTATTTTATTATTTTGTACTGTAACCAAAGCTTCTGCGTAGTACTCTCCACCGTATGTCATAGTTGCGCTAAAGCATACTACATCGCCATCTGGGTCACGTTGCTTGCTATAGTAACTAAAGTCTGTAAACGACGTAGCTGTGTCGTAGTTGATTACACTTTGTGGGTTATCTAATATCTGTGCTAGCATTGTGTGCTCCTCTGTTGCTATAGTAGTACACTAGCGCATCGCTACGCTAGTGTCAATCACTTAATTAGTCTTCTACAACTTCTTCTTCCCAGCTGTTGATTTCATCTTGATCCTCTTGCCACAACTCGCAGTCATCGCACAAGTGTCCTCCATATGGTCCTACGTCCTCATCGCACTCCTCGCAAAAGTGTTGTTCCTCTTCTTCGTAGTCAAACATGCTCTCTGTGTTTTCTTGTGTTAGTAGTTCTGGGTTATTCACCAGGTGCTGCATAGTACAAGTTACAGCGTCTTCTATAGCACATTGCAGCGCATCGCCACTGTAGTTACCATCGTACAAGCGGCCGCGTGTGTAAGGCTCTATAGTGCTCCACTGTGCTGTGCTTATAACACCCTTGCTGTGCAGCATGTTAACTGCTCCGCTGGTGTTGTTGCCCATGCCGTTGTTGTACAAATCGTACGCCAGTCTGCTGCAAGCACGTACTAGCTCGCCTGCTAGTGTGTGTGCATCTCCGCTGCAGGGCACAAGTTCTACAAACCTGTCATACTCTGCTTGCATTGCGCCTTTGCTGTTCCAGTAAGTGTTTTCCATTTTGTAGTGCTCCTCTACAGTGTTTAACTTATGCTTACAATATAGCGCATACACGCTATAGTGTCAACCTCTAAATCCATATTCATCAAACAAAATATCTAGTGCAGCATCAATAGTCTCTCTGTCTGTGATCAGTATTTCGTGACCGTGTGCAATTAGTGCAGCTTTGATGCTCCAGATCTGTTCATAGCGGTCAGCTGTGCGATCTAGGGTGTTGCTTACAAACTTTGCTATCTGTTGTACTATTGTCATGTAGTGCTCCTCTACAGTGTTTAACTTATACAAACACTATAGCGCATACACGCTATAGTGTCAACACCTATTTTCAATATTCTTTAAAGTCTCCAGCTTGTTCGTTTTCATTGTAGCCTTTGGTGTACTCTACAATCTCGTAAGGCATCATGTCTTTCATCTCTACCCGTGTGCCGTTGTATGTACCTTCAGGCCACATATGCGGATCATAAGCTCGTCTGTAATAGCTGTCTGCTCCGCCTCTGTCGTATGCATCTCCGTGTGCCATGTTGTGCTCCTTTGTTGCTGTAGTAGTACACTAGCGCATCGCTACGCTAGTGTCAACCTATTATTTACGCTGTGGCCCAACTTGGTGTTAGCATTGAAGCTGGAACTTTCCACGTGCTGTTCCCCGTGTTGACAATCACTGTCTTGCGGTTAATCTTTGTTACTGTGCCTTGTTCAGTAACACCACCGCGTCCTTGAAAGCTCACAGTGTCTCCAACTATAAGACTGCGGGTGAGTTGATTGCCCAATAGTGTGCGGCGCAGCTTGATCTCATCAGCTACTATTTTCAGTTGTTCAATATCCATCTTGCGTACTGTGTCAACCACTGTGTTCATCATAACCATTTGTTTGCTCCTGTGTGTGTTTATACTGTGTTGTAACTGATAGCTGAACCAATGTCAACCATAATCTTTTACCCAGTCTTCTACTTCTCCTAATATTTCAGTGTCCACAATATCCTCATGTTCAAAAGCGTAATCACATTCTGCAATCACCTCCTGCTCATTAGCGTCCCTGAGAATCTCTAGTGCCACAGTAATATATATCTTGCGTGTGTTTTCCATTGTGTGCTCCTCTGTTTGTATACCACAGTTATAGTATATCCTCCTCACAGTGTCAACCAGAAAAAAAGATCTTTTTCCCTCTTGACACACAGTATGTAATTTGCTATAACACTTGTGAGGACCAAGAGGGCTGGAACGGGATGCTACAGCTCTGACCTATTAGTTTAATGACTAAACCATTCACTTCAAAAACCAAAAAAAAAATTCAAAAAGTCTTGACAATGAAAAACTCAATCAAATCAAAAGCTTAACTGAACTGTTAACTGTACAGTGTAACCTATTGATCTTACTAGTGAATAGTGTAGTAGTGTAGTCAAGTGTAGTGTACAGTGAAAAGTTCAATGAAATCAACGTAGTGTAGTGTGTAGTTAAACCTCTAGTGTAGTACAGTGTGTAGTGAGAAGATCTGAATTCTTTATAGTTATCAAGAGGTTATCAAACGAACTTGATTCTCCACCGTAAGGTGTCTAATGACGTGTCATATGGTGTCAAACGACGTGTCATACGGTGCCTAACGACAGGTCATACGGGGTCGATTTCGCTGGTTTTCCTACAATTAGTTAATAATCTCAACAACTTAGCAGCAGATTTTAAACCGTTGGCCGAGGTTGTCAGAGGCATAGTTTAAATACTTTTCCCATCATATCTTATTTTATATTGTATCCCCGTGTTGTGTTCCCTATGTACACTACACTACTAAGGTACTACACTGTACCCTAACAGCGGGGCCTTTGTACTAGTGTAATAACCTAACAGCGGGGCCTTTGCATATGTGTACTAGTGTAGTGTAGTGTGACTAACAGCGGGGCCATTGTATATACACTGTAACACTACAGCGGGGCCTTTGCATATGTGTAGTGTGGTACTAATACAATAGTGTTAATTGCACACACTATACCACAGTTAGTAATACACACGTATTAGTCGGTTTACTTATTATTTGTGGCACACAGTTTGAACACTTCGTGGATAGTATCAGCTTGAAATTCTTTGGGTATACTCATGCTGCTTATTCTTTTGGTTTCTGTGTACACCACTATGCTGTCTTGTATCTTTAGAAAATAGTAGTTGCCTTGTGTGGGAAAAAGTTTTTGTGTGTCTGCAATGTAGAGGTTTGCAGCTATGATCACGCATGTTAACATTGGGTTCTCCTCAATAGGTTTTTCTTTCTGGTACTGGATCAGGAAAGTCTCTCTGCACCACAGCATTGGTAGGATGCAACTGTCGCCAGTAGTTTATACATGTTGCTGCTGAGCCTACACAACTCACTCTGTCGTCTTCATACACTCTACTGTGTGTAGGGGTGATGTCTAGTTCAAGGCGGGTGTTGTGGATTCGATATGTTCTCATGCAAATATTTAGTCAATAAATACTCTGCGGAGGTAGAGATAATGAAAAGAATCACACGTTTTAATTTGGAAATCTGCATAGGAGATACCATACTGGTTGGACGATCAAGAACACCCACAGAGGTTACCAAGATAGAATATCACCCACAGTCAGGTCAACTGAACCTGGGCACCACACTAGGACCTAGACGAGCATTCACTTTTAGTTTGCCGGATACTGCTCCTGAGGGTGCGGATAAATATCGTTGAGGATAAATACACACATGAAGATATCAGACATAGATGAAACTGTGATACAGGATTGGCAGGCCACTGCCAGCTTGTGCAAGAGCAGTAGACCCGATTCAGACCTAGGTGCTAGTGCCCTAGCCAGTTGCAAGTCACAGGGCTTGCGCAGCAGACGGTCACGTGTGAAACACACCATTGGCAAAAAGCGTGTGGACATTTCAGGCAAGAAGATACGCGGCAAGAAGTACGGCGGACCACTACCGGACTGGAGTTAACATGAGTGTGTGGATCAGCACACCCAGTATAGCCGCAGGCGACTTTCGCAACAGCGTGGTGTGGCGCAGCCCAGCCACAGGTCAAGGATTCATACTCAATCAACCCACAGAACTGGACTTTGTACAACTGGCACAACAGATAGGCGAGTCAGTGGCCGCAGGTGCTGTGAGTGTGTACTGTGGAGGACCAGTGAACCCACACAGCATCTATTGTCTACACGACACACACTGGCGCAGCAGCAGTACCACAGTGCATGAAGACATTGCAGTGAGCAGTGATGCACAGATGATACAGAGAACCTGTGGTGGAGATGTGCCCAGTGTGTATCAGTACTTTCGTGGCAGCAGTCATTGGCAACCTGGACAGTTTGAATTTGAACAGCATCAAGGTTGGTGGATGAACCTGGACCAGCCTGTGGCCAGGGTGATGTGCATAGAACCCAACAGCATGTACAACTGGTGCTTGGATCAGTATGCACAGCACATGTATGCCCAATACATCTAGCTTGACAGTCAACAGCACACATGCTATACTGTGTGTGTGGAGAACAACATGAGCGATACCCTAGTGATAAATGCAGACGGACAACTGGTGAGTTACTTGCCTGTGAGCGCAGTACATTGGCAGGAGGCTGTGATGTATGTGTACAAAGAGAAGTGTCAGGTTATTGAATGGTATGACAACTGGGTGGTGAGAAGTGTGAACTGGGAGACCAAGGTGCCTGCTGTGATCATGCTCAAGGACTATCTCAAGCGCAGAGCCACACCTAGGTACAGCAAAGCAGGCATGTACCTAAGAGACCTATACACCTGTCAGTACTGTGAAACCAAACTGATACGTGCAAACCTCACTGTGGATCATGTGTTGCCTGTGAGCAAGGGTGGCACACTGGGTTGGGACAACTGTGTCACAGCCTGTATGCCCTGCAACACTGCCAAGGGTGATAAACAATTGATGAAGCCTAGGGTTGCGCCCTACACACCCACATACTTTGAACTGGCAAAGAAGCGTATGCAGATGCCACTACAGGTCAAACATCCCAGTTGGGAACCCTGGCTTAAGGTTTAGAATTCATGGAATGCTGTCTTAGGATGGTTGTTCAAAATCGATAAGATTTAGTCCATGTTCTCTGTCAAGGTATTTGTATTCAATTTTAACAGGATCCCAAACTTTTATATGCTCAATCACAACATTAGGATCAAAAGATCCACATGTATACACATCAAGTTGTATAAGTGCAGGATCCGATTCATTCCAAACATGACAGGCTATGTGCGATGTTTCTATAATACATACGCAGGTAGGTCCGCAATTTCCTGGTATTGTTGTTACGTCTGCACTAATAGGGCCGGCCAATATTTTCATACCTATTTTTTCTACAAGTTGTTTAACCCAAGGTGCGAGCTCATCTACAGTTGGTGCTTTGTTTGCTTCGATCCGTAGTATAATATGCTTGTGTACTAACTCCATCTATTTTAACCATCCTATGCGTTTGCCTTCATCGCTGCGCCGCCCCCATTCTATTACACTTCCGGGATAGCGCCATGCCCATACAGCTACCAATGCCATAAAGCCTCCGCTCCAGGCTACAGCTTTGATATTCTCTGTGGTAAACCAAAGGAACAACAATGAACTGCTCATTACTATTATCATGGCATACTTGCCTTTGGTTGGAAACACTTTCTTGTTTACCCAGTTGGTTAAGAACGGACCAAAGTATTTGTGATTGTACAACCACTGATGCATTCTATCATTGCTTTTGGCAAATGCCCATGCAGCAATAACTAGAAATATACTAAAGGGTATGCCTGGAACTATTACTCCTACGTAGGCCATTCCTAGGCAAACAAACCCTAGGGTCATGTACATGTATTTTTTCATTGTATCTCCTTATAAAACTTTTTCTAATGCATCACACAGGTCGTGCATCATGCTGTTGGTGTGGTGCGGTGTTGGTACAAATCTCAATCGTTCAGTGCCCACTGGAACTGTAGGATAGTTTATGGCTTGTACATATATTCCGTACTCTTCGATTAATTCGTCGCTGACCTGTTTACACTTTACAGCATCGCCAATGTGTACGGGAACTATATGAGTAGGGTTATCTATAATTGGAATGTTTCTATTTTTAAACAGTGTCTTTAATCTCTTGGCACGTTCTTGATGTTGTTGTCTAAGACTGTTGTGATCTCTAAGGTACTTGATACTAGCAAGGGCACCTGCACAGATCACAGGACTCATACTGGTTGTAAAGATAAACCCGCTGGCAACTGATCTTATGGCATCAACAATTATACTATCACTGGCAATGTATCCTCCAACAACACCAAATGCTTTGCCGAGCGTTCCATTAACAATATCAACTCTGTCCTGAATACCTAGTTTTTCTAGATACCCTGCTCCACACTCGCCATACAATCCTACCGCATGGACTTCATCAATATAAGTGATAGCATTGTAACGCTCGGCAAGGTCGCAAATTTGAGAAATAGGTGACACATCGCCGTCCATGCTATACACGGATTCAAACACAATGCAGGGGACTTGTGATGAAGCGGACGCCATACGTAACTTCTCTTCTAGCTCGCTCATATCGTTGTGCATCCAAATCTCTTTTGTTGCACCACTGTGTCGGATACCCTGTATTAGGCTTGCGTGATTTTTACTATCACTCAAAAACACAATGTTTGGAACAATCTTGCTTAAAGCGACTAGACTCCATTCATTTGCGACATACGCACTAGAGAACAACAATGCAGATTGCTTGCAGTGTAACCTAGCAAGTTCGTGTTCTAGTGCCACATGGTAGTGTGATGTGCCTCCGATGTTGCGGGTGCCGCCACTGCCAGATCCTGTTTGATCAAGTGCAGTATGCATTGCATCAATCACTACTTTGTTCTGGCCCATGCCTAAATAATCATTGCTACACCAATTGATTATGTTTTTAATACTGTATGGCCCATACCAAATTGCTTGAGGAAAATCACCACGCTCTCTAAGAATATCATTGAACACTCTATAGTTGCCTTGGTTTTTTAGATTATCAATGATGTCTTGAAAATAAGATAAGTGATTTGTCATACACATATTTAATGATAAATAGTTTATCAACAGACTATTTCGAGCAAGGAAAAACAAATGGCTACTATTAAGTATAGAGGGTTAATTGGCGAATATGGAACAGTTAATATAGCCTTAACTTCAACAGTAAATGATCTCAAAACTGCAATAGCAACCGACGAAGGTCTGACTGTAACATACTATGTGGTATCTAAACTTGGAGATCCAAGTGCTACTTCAAGTCTTACAACCGGAACAGCAACACTTAGCTCAGTTGGTGTAGTTGAAAATGATACTTTTATTTCCTCGCCAGCTAAACAATCAACTAAAGAAGCAAGGCAGCTACAAAAATTATATATTGCACAACACAAACGTCAAGGCGGAAAATCTGGAGACAATACCAAGAACTATTATAGAGTTTCAAACACATATGATATTAATGCACTTCCTACAAAATATGCTAACAATACAATAGTTGATTTAAATGCTCAATTGCTTAACAAACGTCCTTGGGTTATAGCAGGGGCAGGATCACCATCTATTAATAGTATTCAACAGGCTGTTAACGGAGGATCATTGTTTAATTTTGATTTACACTATGATGGAAATTCAACTAATTCTTATATTCCATCAGCAACCGACGAAGGATATATATCTGAACTAATTGATATATCTGATGTTGGAGGACATAACGGAATTCCAAATGACAATAATTCTCGCCCTACTTTTGAAAACACTACTCCTCGTAACTTTCGAACATATATTGAATTTGACGGAGATGATCAATTAAAAAGTTCACCAATAGATCAACTTGATGCTGCAACTGGATTTACTGTAATGGTAGTTGCAAAATTAAACGGCACTACTGGAACACAAACTTTTTTAGAAAGCGATGACGGATCAATTAAACTTAGTGCAAACGGTACTACAATTAGTGTTGGCGGCGCAGGCGGCGGCGCAACTGCAACAAATGAAGCAGATGATCTTTGGAACCTTCATGTTTTAACATTTGACGGAACAGCTAGTGGTAATGCAAATCGTTTAAAATATAGAAAAAACAAATTAGATGTTGCATTAACTTTTTCAGGAACAGTTGGCACAACTCTTGTAGCTGGTGCCAAGCGTATTACAGTAGGAGAAGACTCGTCGACACCACCTTTACTTGGAATGACTGGAGCAATAGGCGAAGTTGTTGTGTTTTCAAAAACATTAAACACAACTGAACTTACAAATGCTGAAACATACCTTTACAACAAGTGGTTTCCACAGGCTCCGGTTCCTGTATTAATGGGGTTAAAAGCTCTTGGATTAACATTAAACAACAAACTTGATATTACAAAAGACGACTTCAGTGGAGTGCAAACTGCAATTGAATCTGCTCATGTTAGTTTTAATGTGTTTGCTGTAGTAACAGACGATGCAAATGCAGAATTGCTCAACGGAGTATCTTCACCATCAGGCCATCATTATTTTAACAATGAAGGATTTGTATACAATTCTAGTTCTGGAGTATTGTCAACTGGCAACGGCATTGAAGAATTTAGCGGCGGCACTGAGAATAGTTTAGCTGCACTTGATGGTAACAAG